>MKWU01000312.1_pt1 | contig 92304 bp, 73 predicted proteins | sample 809101 | NCBI WGS metagenome assembly MKWU01 (sample SAMN05860141, study PRJNA318959) | sponge metagenome | host: Aplysina aerophoba | place: Slovenia: Piran, Adriatic Sea, Gulf of Piran | collected 2013-05-07
GCGGTTCGTGCGGATCAGGAAACGGCCCCGGAAGTGGTCGAGTTCGAACTCGTGGGGTCCACCCCTCGGAATCAGCCGGCGGGGCGGCGCCTCCGGCTCACGGCTCGGGATCGCCCAGGCCTCCGCCCGGTCCGTCTGCTCGCAGTAGAGCAGCACGAACTCCCGCGACCGGCTCTCGTGGGCCGCCACCCAGAAGGTTTCGTCCTCCTCCTCGTACACCAGGGCGTCCTGCTCCACGGGTTGTCCGAGGCGATGGAGCATCACCCTCGACCACCGCAGGGTCTCGGGGTCGGGGCGGGTGTAGAAGACGGCGTCCCCGGCAGCGGCCCAGACGACGTTCGGCGCGGCGCCCGGGATCCGGTCCGCCAGCACTTCTCCGGACCGGGTGTCGAGAAAGCGGAGTTCGTAGAGGCGCCGCCCCACCGTGTCGGTCGCGAAGGCCAGGATCTCGTGGTTGGGTGAGATTTCCAGGGCGCCCAGCGAGAAATAGCCGTCGGCGGCGTCCCCGTGCGCCTCGCGCGCCAGGTGATTGCCGTCGAGCAGGAGCTCCTCCCGGCCCGTCCGGCGGCCCTTCGATCCGGTCCGGCGGCGGCAGAACACCGGGTACTCCTCGCCACGGCGATAGCGCGAGAAATAGAGAAAGGGGCCGTGCCGCACCGGCGGCGATGCGGTGTCGGGGACGATCCGGGCCTTCATCTCGGCGAGCACGGTGTCGCGGAGGTCGGACCACGGCGCGAGGCACCGTTCGGTCCAGGCGTTTTCCGCCCTCAGATGGCGGAGCACCTCGGGGTCCTCCCGGTCGCGGATCCAGGCCCAGGGATCCGTCCAGCGCCGGCCGAACTTCTCGTAGGAGCGCGGGCGGCGGGGAGCGCGGGGAGGCCCCGGGACGGAATCACCGCTGGACGTCATGCGCCGGGAAGGCTAGCCGGGGGACGCGGAAGCAGAGTTCCAGACTCCACGAAGTCGCCGGATAAGCATATAAATCTGACTTCTATCATGCGCCTGCAAGCACAAACATATAGAATCTCCGTATGCGGACCACGCTCGATCTCCCCGTAGAACTGCTCAATGAAGCTCAGCGGCTGCTCGGCTTCAAGTCGAAGACCGATACGGTCGTGCAGTCCCTCCGCGAAGTCATCCGACAGAAGCGGATCGAAGAACTCAGGGAACTGCTCGGAACCGTCACCCTCGATGTGGATGTTCCGAGATCACGCCGTCGTCCGCGCCGATGATCTGCGCCGACACTTCGGTGTGGGTCAATGCGCTCCGTGACCGCGACTCGGCAGAGGGTCGGTTGCTGGACCGACTGCTGGACGAAGACGAGATCGCCCTGCCTGTTCCGGTACGCATCGAGCTCCTGAGCGGGGTGTCACGCGACCAGGAGCCCCGCTTGCGACGGGCGCTGTCCGGTCTGCCCGTGCTGTCGCCGACCGGGGCAACCTGGGAGCGCATGGATCGCTGGGTTCGAGTCGCCGCGGCCCGGGGGCATCGTTTCGGGGTCGGCGACCTGCTGATCGCCGCCATCGCGGCGGAACACGGGACGCTCTTGTGGTCTCTCGACAGCGATGTCGCACGGATGGAGCGTCTGGGCTTCATCGCGCGGTACGGCGCCGAACGTCAAGCGGACGCGTGGTCCGACGGAGGCGATCCGCCGGGCTGACGATCCGGCGGGTTGGCTTCCGCCTCCGCCCGTTACGGGTTCAGCACCAGCCGGTGTTCCGTCACCGACTCGACCTTCGCCCGCGTGTAGGCGAGGGGGAAGTACTGGTGCCGGACCCAGAGCTCGAAGAGGTCACGGTAGTGGGGGCTCATCGGATCGCCGGATTGCCCCGGAGCGCTCGTCGCGACGGAGTTGTCCCAGTTCGACGGATCCAGGATGACGCGGAAGCTGCCGCCGGAACGCTGGTTGTCGCTGCCACTGGTGTTGTTCACCGTGGATTCGTAGCCGCCCCGCGGGTAGGGGCCCACCTCGAGGAGCTGCCGGGTTTCCTCGTTTACGGCCTGCGCCATGTAGTTCGTGATGTGAACGTACTTCATGGCGTCCTGGCCGTAGTGCCAGTTCGCCATGTCGGCGCCGAGGCGGTCGGTGACGTCCTGGACCCCGTCGGCGAACGCCTGCACGAGCAGCGCGTCCCGGGCCGCGATCGGGTCGTCCCCGAATTGGCCGAGGGGCGCCATCAGGTGGTCGAACATGCGCTTCTTGTTCACCCCCCGGACCAGGCCGCGGGCGGCCTCGGGAATGAAGAGTTCGCGCATCGCCTCCGAAACCCGCCGCTCGAAGTGCAGGTAGATCGTTGCGGCCACCGACTTCTTGTCCATCACGAAGTCCCAGTCGGCCAGCGCGGCCTTCGCCGGGCTCTCCGGCGGCTCCGCCTGCATGAGCAAGGGGACGAGGTTGCGGGCGACGACGCTGAGTTCGTCGTGCTGGTAGGCCATCATGTCCTGGACGGTGTGGCGCCGGCCGTTCCGCATCAGCTCGTCCACCCGCAGGCCGCGCATTTCGTCACCCCAGGTGAAGTGCAGGGCCTCGGGGTGGGGATAGTGGGAGGCCACGGCGGGAGCCATCAGGTTGTTCGCGGTGCCCCAGAAACCCTTTTCGGGGTTCTTGACCGAGGGGAGCGCCTTGATCGGCAGGTAACCCTGCCACTCGTAGCGTCCGTCCCCGGGGACGGGGACGAGGCCGCTCCAGTTGGCATTCCGGATCGGCGAGACCCCCACCGCCTGGTAGCCGATGTTGCCGTCCACGTCCCCCCAGATCATGTTCTCGGCGGGGATGCCGCTGTAGTTGCAGGCCTCGACGAATTCCTCCCAGGTCTGGGCCTGGTCCATCCGGAGACTGGCGAGATAGGGGGAGTTGCCGATCTCGAGCCAGGCGGCCCGCAGCGCGTAGGCCTTGTTGTTCTCGGTGTCTTCGTAGACCACGGGGCCGTGCCGGGTGTACTTGAGCGTCGCTTCGTGGTCGGCCGCTCCCTTGACCTCGATCATCTCGGTGCGGACGGACATGGACTCCCATTCGCCGAGGTAGCGATACTGGTTCGGGTTGTCGGGATTCGTGTCGTAGACCATCAGGTCCTCGTTGTCCTGTCCGAAGACGGTCAGGCCCCAGCCGCCCTTCTCGTTGTGCCCGATGGAGAGGCCGGGAAGGACCGGTTCGCCGCCGCCGATGACGTCCCAACCCGGCGCCTTCAGATGCACGAAGTAGCGGAGCGAGGGAGCCACGATGGTGCGGTGGGGGTCATTCACGATCAGGGGAAGGCCCGTCCAGGTGCGCTCTCCGTGCGCCACCCAGTTGTTCGAGCCGATGTGCTCGCCGAGATCCACCATGTTCAGTTCCGAGGGGATTTCCTTGAGCAGCGCCAGCCGTTCGGCGTCCGGATTCCGGTATTCCGCTGCAATCTGCTCCGGCTTGAAGATGACCGGACCCCGGAAAGCGCGGTAGATGTCGAGGATCTCGGGCTTGAGCAGCGATCCGTCGATCGCCGGGTCGAGTTCGAGCTGGGGCACGCCCGGCCGGAACCAGTCGATTTCCATGAGCGTCTCCGCCCCCACCGCGGCGACCGCCATCCCGTAGTTGAGTTCCTGGTTCACGTTCGAGAGGAGTCCCTGGTGGCGGGAGATGACCACCTCTTCGGTCCAGGGTTCGGGAAGGATGCCGAGCAGGCGGAACTCGAGGGGCAGGGAATCGGGGTCCTGCCGGGCGCGTTCGACCGCGGCGTTGATGCCGCGCACGAAGGCCGGGATGATCTCGTCCCCGCGCGGGTGGTACCAGCGCATCTCCTCGCCCATGTCCTTTCGGAACATGTGGAGACGGGTGCCGATGTCCCGCTGCAGCTCGGATGGGCCCAGGATGGCCGCTACGGTCCCGGTTGCCTGCCGCCGCCACATCTCGAATTGGAACAGGCGGCTCTCGGCGGCGCGGTAGCCCTGGACGAAGAACAGGTCGTCCTCGCTCTCAGCGTAGATGTGGTCGAGCCCCCACCGGTCGGTGAGAATCTCGACGGAGGCGTGGAGCCCGGAAACCTGGCGGGTCTCGTCCTGGGCGGGGGCCCCGGCGGCGAGGAAGATGCCGATGACCGGCAGCCAGCACACGCGGGCGGCGGAAAGACGCATGGCCTTGCTCCTTGGGATGAGTTTGAAGCGGAGCCGATGATACGGGAGGACAGCGTTTTCCTCTGCCCAAATCGCGCGATCCGCTGATACCGTGCGGCGTGGGGGGCAGCCGAATCCCCTCCGGGACAACGGGGCCTCGCCGGTCGTCCGCCCGGTCGGGGCTCCTGGTCGCCCCGCCACTCTCTCCAAGGCCGTTGACTCGACGATGACCGCCGCCCGTCGCCTTCCGTCGCTCGGCAACCTGATGCTGATCGGAATGGGCGTTGGGGTCGCCTTCGGGATCGTCCTGGGCGAGAGCGCGACCCGGGCCGCGTTCCTGGGCGACATCTTCATCCGGTTGCTCACTCTCGTCGCCGTGCCACTCGTCTTCTTCAACCTGATCGCGGCCCTCGCATCGTCCGGAGCTTCCGGCGGGGTGAGCCGGCTCATGTTGCGGATCGGGGGTTTCTTCCTCGTCACCACGGTCGCCGCGCACCTCATTTCGCTCTCCGTGATTGGTGTCCTCCGTCCCGGTTCCGGTCTCGCTTCCGCGGTGGGCGCCGGCGCCGAGGGTGGGCCGACGGCGGTACCGGGCTTTCGGGATTTCCTCTTCGCCCTCGTGCCCGACAACGCCCTCGGCGTCTTCGTGGATGACCGCGTCACGGCCGTGGTGGTGCTCGGCCTGATGGTCGGGTTCGCGGCCTGGGGTCTCGACGGGGAACGGCGCGCCGATGTCGCGCGATTCTTCGCCTCCGGGACCGCGCTCCTGCGTCAACTGGTCGCCGGAGTTCTCTGGTTCGGACCCATCGGAGTGGCAGCGCTCGCGGCGGCCAGCGTCGGTGAGTACGGGAGTTCGATATTCGGCCCGCTCGGCGTATATATTGGCGCCGTCTGGATCGCGGACGTCGCGATCTTCGCGCTTTATTTCGCTGTTCTGCGTTTTCTGGCCGGGACCTCTCCCCTGTCGTTTCTTCGAAGGACGGCGACAGTGTGGACGACCACGATCTCCACCTGCAGCAGTCTCGCGAGCCTCGGCGCCTCGCTGAACGCCGCCGAAAAGATGGGGTTGCCCCGTTCGACCTATGCGCTCACGCTGCCTCTCGGCGCCCAGTTCAACAAGGATGGCAGTGCGGTGCTGCTCTCCGGGATCGTGCTGTTCACGGCGCAGGCGGTGGGGGTGTCCTTCGGAGCGGGCGAGATCCTGATCGTGATCGCCTTGGGGGTTCTGCTTTCCGCCGCCGCTCCCGGGGTGCCGAACGGCGGGCTCGTGAACCAGTTTCTGCTTCTCCGCGCCTTCGGCCTGCCGGTTGAGATCGGAGTGCTGGTGGCAGGGATCTATCGGCTGGTGGACATGCCCACCACGACCGCCAACATCATGGGCGACCTGGTGGGGACCATGGTCGTGACCCGCAAGCAAAAGGAGGACTCGACCGTTGTCGACCAGTGAATTCGAGGCTGTTCGGAGCGCTCGCTCGCTTTATCCCGCGGCCGCCCGCCGGCCCTATCTCAACGTCGCGGTGCGAAGCCTGCTTGCCAAACCGGTCCGCGAGGTCTGCGACTGGTACCTCGACGGCGCCATGGAAGGAGGGCCCGACAAGGAGGTTCTGTTCGACACGGTAGAGCGGGGTCGCGCCCGGTTCGCCCGCTGGATCGGCGCGGACCCGGACGAGGTCGCCTGGACGCGAAACGTCACCGACGGGATGAACCTCTTCCTGACCGCCCTCGACTGGCGGGACGGCGACGAGGTGGTGTATTGCCCGGATCTGGAGCATCCGGCGAATGTGCTGCCGTGGAGGAACCTGGCGCTTCGCCTGGGTGTGAAGCTCAAGGCGGTCCCCGCTGACGGGGGGCGGTTGCCCTCGGTCCGGATGGCCGAAGCCGTAGGGCCGCGCACCCGGGTGATCGCGGCCGCCACGGTGTCCTATTCGCCGGGATTCGTCGCCGACCTCGCCCCGCTCAAGGAGGCGCGGGACGCGTACGGAGCGCGTCTGGTGGTGGACGCCGCCCAGTCCGCGGGCGTGCTCCGCACCGATGTGGACCGGATGGGCGCCGACGCGCTGGCGGTGGCGACGCAGAAATCGCTCTCCGCGTTCTACGGGACGGGCTTTCTCTATTGCCGCCGCGGCGTTGCCGAAGCACTCCAACCCGCCGCCCTCGGCCGTCACGGAGTGATCTTCAATGCGTCCGAGACCGCGCTCCCCGATGCCGGCATCCCCTACGCTCCCGGGGCCCGCCGTTTCGACCTCGGGAACTACAACTATCTGGGCGCGGTCGCCGCCGACCGTGCCCTGGAGATGCTGGAATCGTTCGGGGCGGCGGCGATCGAGGGGCGGAGCCTCGGGTTGGCGCGGCGCCTTGCGAATGGCCTCGCGGAACTCGATCTGCCGTTGACCGGGGGCGCTCCCGGCCCGTGGCTTTCCCACATCGTCACCGTTGGGAGACTCGGCCGCCAGGGCGAACGGACGGTGAAGGACCCGGCGCTTGCCGATCTGTGGACCCGCCTCACGGCCGCCGGCGTCGTCATGTCGGTGCGCCGCGCCGTCTTGCGCCTGTCGTGCTTCATCCACAACGACGAAGCGGACATCGACCGGGTGCTGGAGGTGGCCCGCGAGTGGCGCCGCGGGGTGCCCCGTCCGGCGCTGACGGAAGTGGCCTAGAATTTCCGCCCTCTGCATCGGCCGCCGGAGCGGCCCCAACCCCTTTCCTCAACGGAGAAAGATCCATGACCCGCATCGCTTCCCTTGCGCTCGCCGCGCTGGCCGTCGCCGCGCTGGCCTTCGCTCATCCGCACTTCAACAAGACGGTTTCCACCACCATCGGTGAGACGGAGGTGTCCGTTTCCTACAACTCCACCGATGCCAACATGGACCACGTCGAGGGCATCGAGGCAGGCACCTTTGTCAGCCCCCGGGGCCCGCGCCTGAACGTCTCCGCCGATGTCATGGCGGGCGATATGACGATCGCTGCCGGCGAGTACACCATCGGGGTGGTCATGGGCGACGACGGTTCCTGGTCGATGGCGCTGCACGAGGGACGGATCCCCCGCGGCGAAATGCCCGACATGAGCAAGGTCATGAAGCTGGATTCCCGCTACTCCGACCAGATGGGGACCGCCGACCACATGCTGATCGACATCACCGCCGGAAGCGGCGACTTCGCCGGAAAGCCGGTCCTGACGATCCACTTCGGCAACATGCACCTCCAGGCCGCGATCGGATAGCGGACTCGCCGGGGACGCCGCCGGTCGGCGTTCCCGGGGCCGGTCCCGTTTCCCCGCGTTCGGCGCTGAGGCCTATCGGCCGAAGCCGAACATCAGGGACAAGCTCGGTCCGCCGCCCAGCGGCCACTGGTAGCCGGCCAGGAACGCCAGTCCGGCCGACGGTCCACTGGCGGAACCGTCGTCTTCGAAGACTTCACCCCGCCGTGGCGCCGGGACGAGGGTCCCCGGATCCGTGTTGTCCACCGCCTTTTGGTGCGTGACTCCGGTGCATTCCAGGGGAACAGCGATCCCGAAACGAAAGCCGCGGCGAGCCTGCGCCGAGGCGGGCTCAGCCGGACTGAGCCCCGCGGTCAGGCCAACGAATACTGCGAGCAACGGGCCGGCGCGGTTCATGTGCCCTCGCCGCGCTACTCAGGGTTCGATCTGGCGAAGGAGGTTCTGCGCTTCCTGGGCGAACGGATCCTCCGCGGGAACGGAGCGCAACAGCTCGCGCGCCTCCGGGATCCGCTGCTGGGAGAGCCGGGTGACCGCCATGAAGAAGCGGATTCCCGGCTGGTTGGAATTCAGGTTGTAACTCTGCTCGAAGGCCCGTCCGGCTGCCGCGGGGTTGCCGTCGAGGACATGAAGGCGTCCCAGGTTGAGCTGCTGGGGAGCGTCGTCCGCGAAGAAGTTGCCGCGGATGGCGTGGAGCCGTTTCGCGAGTTCGAAACTGCTCTCGGCTTCCCCCGGAAGGGTCCGGATACCGAGGTTCAGCAGCGAGATTGCAGCGTTCATCCGCACCGACCGGCGTTCGTCCTGGACGCGGGCGACGAGGGTGTCCCGGATCTCGGCCGACTCCGTGTTCCCGGTCTCCCCAAGTTTCAGGGAGGCGACGGCCCGCACCAACGGATGGGAATCCCGTGAAGCGGCAAGGAGGGCGCGGGTTGCCGGCTCCCTGGCCGCAGGGTCGGCCAGGTAACGGCCAAGATGCCCCGCGGCGTTGGCCCGGTTGATGGGTCCCTCGCCTTCGTCGGCCGACATGGCGAGCAGGAGGTTCAGAGCTTCCCGGCTCAGCTCGCGCGCTCCGGTGTAGGCGTCCGCCCGGCGTTCGATCTTCCGCCGGCGCGGAGTCTCCCCCCACCATTCGTCCATCCGGTCACCCGCCCACTCGGGACTCTCGGCGGTGTGACATTCGGTGCAGGCGTTGGGCACTCCGTACCGGGCGGTGTTCCGGGGTGACGGGATCGAGATGCTGTGGTCCCGCATCTTGGCCCGGATGCTGGTGACGCTGCGCGGCATGTGGCACTCGACGCAGGAGCTTCCCTCGCTCTGGGCCGGGTGGAAGGTGTGGGCCGTGAGATCCGCACCGATCGCCTCGTGGCAGCCGGTGCAGAGGTCGTTGTTCGTTGGCAGGAGCTGTTCGTTCTTCTCGATGTCCGGCCGGTGGGGATCGATATGGCAACCGGTGCAGGTAGCGCCTCCCTCCACGAAACACTCGCTCTGCCAGATGCCGAGCGTGTTGGTGGAGAAACGCCGGGTCTTTCCGTCGGGGTACCAGGTGGGATCCTCGGAAGGCTCCTGGGTGTACTCGAGGATCGGGAAGAAATGGTCGAAGTAGTTGTCGCCGGCGGCGAACCCGAAGGCCATCTGGTCCCGGAACGAATGGCACTGGGCGCAGACCATCGAGTTGGTCGCGTGGTCCAGCCGGGTCTGCTGGACGATGTAACTCTCGGGATCGTCGCCGTAGAAGTCGAGGTTCATGTACTTGTCCACGTGCCGGCTGCCCGGTCCGTGGCAGCGTTCGCAGGTGGTGCCGAAATCCAGCCAGGTGGTGTCGTAGCGATTCTCGCCGGGACGGAAGCCCTTCATCTGGTCGCTCACGTGACAGCCGAAACAGTTCTTGTTCCAGAGCTGTACCGGGACGATGCCCTCCGCCTGGTCGGGAGCGGCGATCTCGAGGTTGTGGAACCACTCCCGGCGCAGCACGTCCCAGGTGGGGGGCAGCACGATCACCCGTCCGTCCTCCAGCGTGGTCAGGTAGTGCTGGATGCGCCGGTTTCCGAGGGTGTAGTCCACCTCGTGCTCGACGGATTCGCCCGTGAAGAAGGCCTCGGTGATGAAGTACTTCGGGCCCACCCGGCGGATCCGGTACTCCTCGCCGCGGAGGGTGAGGTTCTCCTGCGTGAAGTCCCCCAGGACCTGGCCGGGGACGGCCGGCTGCACCATCTTGGAATGGCGCGAGGACGTCCAGTCGTCATGGGCCTGCTCGTGACAGGTCAGGCACTCCCCCGAGCCCACCATCATGGCGGGCTGTTCGGACAGCGGCGGGGGAACCGGCTGCGCCGCGGCGGTCGCGACTGGTGGCGAGCCGGCCGTGGTGGCAAACAGTCCGAGGACGGCAACGAGGGCCGCGCCAGCGCAGGCCAAGGTGGTTGTTGACCTCACGACGGCGGCTCCTCCAGGACGTGGATCCGGCGCGCCGCCGGGGATTCGATCTCGCTCCGGGTTCCCGACGGCCACCGCACCTCGGCGGAAACGGCTCGTCCGCCGGAGCCGAGGCCGAAGGTCACCTCGAGCTGGTTCTGCGAGGCGTATCCAGTGGCGCTCTTCACGATGCGGGTTTCGCTGCGGGTCATGCCGGCATCCTCGATGGCAAGGGTGATCTTCGCACCGATTCCGTCCCGATTCGAATTTTCTCCCCGCAGCCGGAAGCCGACCCAGCCGTTTCGCTCGCCGCCGTCGTTCCGGAAGAGGCGCGCCGGGCCGCCGTTTTCGCTGACCGCGAGGTCCGGATCGCCGTCCCCGTCGATGTCTCCGAAGGCGGCGCCCCGGGCCACCATGGCGCGAGCGAGATCCGGCGAAGCGGTCGTCACCTCCTCGAAGCCGCCGTCCCCGCGGTTCCTGAAGAGATGGGGGGCCTGGCGGTAGCTGACTCGCTGCTGGACGGCGGCGATGTCGTTTTCGACGTGTCCGTTCGCGATGAAGATGTCCTGCCTGCCGTCGAGGTCGTAATCGAAGAAGAAGGCCCCGAACGCCAGGGTGAGGAGGCTGTTCCGGCCGATCTCGGATACCGGGGCCTGGTCGATGAAGAAACCGACGCCCTCGTTGTGGTAGAGCGAGACCATCTCGTTCGAGAAGTTCCCGATGACGAGATCGGGCATGCCGTCGCCGTCGTAGTCGGAGGCGTCGATCCCCATGGCGCCCCGGGCGGCTCCGTTTTCCGCAAAGGCGATTCCCGAGAGCACCCCGGCGTCCTCGAAACGTCCGCCGCCGAGATTCCGGTAGAGGTAGTTGGGCTGGGTGTCGTTCGCGACCGCGAGGTCGAAGAGCCCGTCGTCGTCGAAATCGAGGACCGCGACGCCGAGTCCCTTCCCCCGGGGATTGAAGAGTCCGGCCTCTTTCGTGACGTCGGTGAATCCTTCCGGGCCGTCATTCCGGTAAAGCACGGCGCTCGCCCCGCTATAGGACTCCGGGGTGCAATAGCTCTTGTTCACCCCGTCGAGGGCGCAGAAAATGTCCTCCTCGATGGACCACTCCACGTAGTTCAGCAAGAAGAGATCCAGATCCCCGTCGCCGTCGGCGTCGAGCCAGGTGGCGACGCTCGAAAAGCCCGGGTTCGCCACCGCCGCGGCGTGCGGCGCCTCCCGGAAGACTCCGTCGCCGGTGTTCTCGAGCAGGCGGTTCGGCCCGAGGACGGTGAGGTAGACGTCCTGGTCCCCGTCGGCGTCGTAGTCGGCGATGGCGGTCCCGATGCCGTAGAGCGGCGCGTCCAGTCCGGACCCGGCAGTCGCGTCCTCGAAGGTTCCGTCGCCGCGGTTCCGGTAGAGCGCCGCGGCGGGCTCCGGCTCGGTCCGATGTCCCGGCCACTTCCGGCTGTTGACGAAGAGCAGGTCCTGGTCGCCGTCCCCGTCGGCATCGAAGAAGGCCACGCCGCTTCCCATCGTTTCCGGCAGGTACTTCTCGCCGAAGGCTCCGTTCTCGTGCACGAAGTCGATCCCGGCAGCCTCCGTGACGTCAACGAAGCGCGGCTCCTGGGCCATGACCGGGACCGGGTTGCAGACGGCGGCGAGCACCGCACCGCGCGCCAGCGACAGAAACGATCGGTGCGGGAGACCCTTGGTCCGCCGGACCAGTCCTCGCACCGGGGGCACGGTGCCGCCGAGCGCTCGTTCGCGGGTCCGGCGCAAGCCCCCGGACGAGAATGCCGGGGGCGGCTGTGGTGCGACGGCGGCGGGACCCGCCAACAACCCGGAGATGATCACGGCTCTCCGCACATCAGAGATCGCGCCACGCGATCTCGTCCTCCCGGGAGCTCCATTCGTGCATCCACTCGCCGAGTGGACGCAAGGACTCGTGCGGTTGTGCCGGGTTTTTTCGGATCCGTAACTCGCCCCTGCTGTACTCGAAGGCAAGAACATCCCCGGGGCGCAATCCGGCCGCCTCACGAATGCGCTGCCGAATCGTGGCCCGGCCGCGGGCTGTGATCCGCGACATTTGGACTCGCACGCCGACTATTTTGCCAATCGGCATCACCGCGCGGTCCGGGACTTCGATCGCCGCGTCCTAACGCGACGGGTCCGGGCGGGCGTTGCCGGCAGCGAGCCCGTTGCGATGTTCGTGGATCGGCAGGCGCTCATTGTTGTCGTCGGGGTGCGTGCGCCGGTAGTCCCCGGTAACGAACTGGGATGCCTCGTCGGCCTTGAACCGCAGGTAGAGCTCCCGGTGGCGGACGGCGCGTTCCGGATCCCGGAGCCCCTGGGAAGCGAGCATCAGGTTGTAGTGGGCCTCGAGGTCCTCGGGATCGATTCGGAGCGTCTTCTCGAGCACGGCCACCGCCTCGGGGTACTCCCGTTTCAGGAACAGCAGGCGTCCGACCTGGTTGTTCACCACGCGGTCGCGAGGATAGACCTCCTGCACGGCGTGGAGGTCAGCGAGCGCCTCGTCGTAGCGGCCGAGCGCCTTCAGGGCCATCGCCCGGAAGAAGCGCGCCCGCGGAAGGTCCGGGGTGAGCGCGAGGGCCGCATCCGCCGCTTCCCTGGCGCCCTCGGGATCCCCTTCCTGGAGCCGCACCCGGGCGAGGTTTACCGGCGCGTCCGCGAATTCCGGAGCGAGCCGGGCCACGGTGGAAAACGCGGCTTCCGCCGCGCGGAGATCCCCCGCCAGCAGCATCCCGATGCCGTAGTCGTTGAAGCGCAGCGCCCGGGCGAGGTCCCCCGGGGCGGCTTCGAAAGCGGGAGAGGCTTCGTCGGCGATCGGTAGCTGGAGCGAGGCGGCAGCCATCTCGACGATGGGGACCTCGGGCGCCGGAACATCATCGGCGAAGCGGACCTCCCGGTCGTCGTAGCTCGAGGCGACATCCCCGCTCTCGTCGAGTTCGCCCCGGAACGTCCACTGGGTGTGCCACCAGTCGAACTTCCGGTAGTTCAGGCGCGCCGTCAAAGTCACCGGCCCTTCGACGTCCTCGGGCACCCGCAGCCGGTAGCGCACGGTGTGGCCGGCGCCCGGAGGGATGGGCGAGACATAGAGGACGCTGCGCGCCGACCAGGCGTTTCGCTTGTTGATCGGGTTGCCCCGGGAGTCGAGCAGCAGGGAGCGGAAGAAGTGCGCGGAACCGTCCACGGGAGCGTCGGTCGCCTCGCCCCCCTCGCCGGTGAAGCCGCTCCAGAAGAAGGGCCGCCCGGCGGCGTCCTCGGCCCGGAACTCGAGCCAGACCTCCTGGGCGTCGATCGTGCCGCTCGGGAAGAAATGGCCCACGTTGCGGGTCCGGACCACGACATCGACTCGTACGGATTCCCCTGGAACCAGTGCGGGCAATGCCTCGTCGAGCGGGGCGCTCAACGCGCCGATCGGACCGGTTCCCGCGTAGCGGGCCGTGGGGCCGGCGGCCTCTTCTCCAACGGCGAAGGTGGAGGCCAGCGCGAGCGGGTCGGGGCCGCCGGCCGGGAACTCATCGCCGGGCCCCTCGGCCGCGTCGTCCCGGACAAGGCCGAAGATGTCCACGGTCACCTGTCCGGCCCGGAGGAAGTCCCGTACCGCCTGCAGTTGCTCGTCAAGGCCGAAGTGCGTCGGGAGCGCGGTGTTCGCGGCCGCGAAGCGATGCGAACGGATCAGGCCGCCCACCGCGGCCGGATCCTCGCCGGCTACCGGCGGCATGTGGCAGTCCGCGCAGGTCTTCGGCGAATCCGGGTAGTAGAAGGAGCGGGCGCCGTCTCCCGACACGCCGCTCGCCTGCCAGTTGTCGTAGCTGTTGAATCCGCGCAGCCAGCGGTAGTCGTTCACCGGCTGGTCGAGGTGCACCTTGTGGCAGGTCGAGCAGAAGGCCGAGCTGTCGCCGGTGTGGAGCGGCTTCAGGAAGGCCTGGCGGTGCGGTTCGGGATCCAGGTGGATGACCAGATCGTGAAGCGTCCGGATCAGCGGATCCTCCGAGGTGGCGAGGTCGTGCATCTCGGGGTACTCGATGACGAATCCGGCGTTCCCCATGGTGTCCTTCACCCGGGTGATCGCGTGGCAGGAAACGCAGCCGAGCCCGGCGCTCGCCGAAGGCCGGTCCACGATCTCCTCGATCGGCCGGTCCATGAGTCCGCTGAACAGCACCGCGTGGTCGTGGCAGCCGGCGCACCACTTCGACGGCGTGACGCCGACGACGCTCTGCATGTATTCGATGGAACGCCGGTACCAGGGGTTGTTGAAGGACGCGAACCGGTGCGCCGACTCGCTCCACTGGTGGGTGATGTCGCCGTGGCAGCGGCCGCAAGCCTCGCTGCCGAGGAAGAACTCCTCGGGGATGAGTCCCCCATGGCGCGTTTCGGCGGCCGAGGGGAAGAAGGGTCCGTCCGCCCCGCGCATCGCCTCGCCGGACATGGTCGCCGGCGGCAGTCCCGCATTCAGGAGCGGACCGGACGCCGGCAACAGCGGTCTCAGGAGGGCCCCTGCCGGGATGGCGAGCGCCAGCAGCAGCGGCGCAAGCAGCATCCGCCGCCTGATGAGAAGCCCCGCGAGCCCGGCGGCGGCGGCAAGGTGGGAGTAGAGGAGCGGCCGGGTCGCGGGCGTCGATCCAAAGACGGCGAGCCCGAGTCCGGTAACCGCCAGCAGGCCTCCGAAGACCCAGAACCAGCGCCGGTGCGGGTCGGTCCGAAGCACCGGGCCGACTTTCTTCCACCCCCAGATCATCAGCTTCAGTGCCGCAATGGCGAGCACCGGGTGCAGGAGGATCTGGGCGGAGTGAAAGAGATTCGCTCCGCGCGCGGCCAGCAGGTACCCGGAATTGATCAGCAGCAGCGCCGCGGTGGCGATCAGGAGCCGGTGAGGCAGGTTCATTCCCTGGGAATTGTCCTCACTGTCCTCCGGATTCGACGCCCGCCTCGCGAAGCGCCTTGCGGGCGATCCTGGTGATGAGGATCGTGACCACCACGAAGGCGGCCAGCCCGACGATCCGCAATCCGGCTTCGAGCGGATCAGATTCGCCGGACACGGCGCGGGCCACGCTGCTTCCGAGATAGATGTAGAGCAGCGTTCCCGGGAGGATCCCGGTCGCCGAGGCCGCCAGGTAGCCGACGAACGAGACCCCGGTGAGGCCGTAGGCGTAGTTCAGTACGGTGAACGGGAACACGGGGGTCAGCCGGGTGAGGAAGACGATCTTCCAGCCCTCGGCGGCCACCGCGCGATCCACCGCCGCGAAGGAGGGCTTCGTGGCGAGCCAACCGGTCACCCGCTCGCGGGCGAGGCGCCGGGCGACGAGGAAGGCGAGGGCCAATCCGGTGGTCGCGCCGAGCCAGACCGCGGCGGTCCCGGCCCCGAACCCGAAGGCGCCGCCGGCGATCAACGTGAGCGCCGATCCCGGGACCGCAAACACGGTGGCGACCGCGTAGAGCGCCGCGAAGACCAACAGGCCCGTGGTTCCCTGGCCCTCTGCCCACTCGGCTCCCGCTTCGATCCAGTCCCCGATGGGAAAGATCACCACGAGGGCGATGATCAGGGCGAGAATCGCGCCCAGTCGCAGAGTGTTGTTCATCGCCGCCTCCGATAGAGCCACTCGAAGATGGCCTTCGCGCGGGGAGTGAGTCGAGTCCGCTGGTAGGCATCGGCCACCCGCTGCGCCGCTTGCGCCCAGGTGGGGTAGCCGTGGATCGTCGAGGAGAGCGACGCGAGTCCGACTCCGTGCTTCGCGGCGACCATGATTTCGTGAAGGATCTCACCCGCGCGAGGGGCGCAGACGGTGGCTCCGAGGATCGTGTCCTTCCCCTTGCGGGTCACTACCTTGACGAAACCCCGGGTCGCTGACTCGGTGATGGCCCGATCGAGATCGTCGTTGAGGTGCCGGTAGACGTCGACCGGGACGTCCTGGGCCTCCGCGTCCTCCTCCCGGAGCCCGAAATGGGCGACTTCAGGGTCCACGTAGGTCACCCAGGGGACGTACCGGTAGTCGGCCTTTGCCCGGGGCAGGGGAGGTGGCAGGAGGATGTTCCGCACCACCAGCCGCGCCTGGTAGTCCGCGGTGTGGGTGAAGCGGTAGGGACCGGCCACGTCCCCGCACGCGTAGATGTGGCCGACGTTCGTGCGGAGGGCCCCGTCCACGGGGACTCCCCCGCGAACGTCGTAGCGCACTCCGGCGGCTTCGAGGCCGAGATCCCGCACGTTCGGGGACCTTCCGGTGGCGACCAGCAACCGGGAGGCGGTGACTGACCGGGTGCCGCCGTTACAGCCCATCTCCGCGGTGATCCTGCCGTCCGGCTCCCGGCGGAAAGCCTCGACGCGGCAATCGGTGACCGTTTCGATTCCTTCGGCCGCGAAAGCTTCGTGAACGACCGCCGATGCGTCGGAATCGTCCCGGGGAAGGAGCCGGCTTACGTCGGTGAGGATCGTCACCCGGACACCGAGCCGGTTCATGACCTGGCCCATTTCGCACCCGATGGGCCCGCCTCCCAGGACGATCAACGATTCGGGAGGTGTCTCCTGCTCGTCGAAGAACGTCTCGTTGGTGAAGTAGGGCGTCTCGTCGATGCCTCGAATGGGTGGGATGAACGGCCTCGTTCCCGTGGCGATCACGAAGTGGGCGCCCTCGAGACGCGTTCCGTCGTCGAGCTCCACGGCGTGCGGGCCGACGAACCGGGCGCGGGCCTCGAAGACGTCCACGCCGAGTCCGGTGAATCGCTCCACGGAGTCGTTGGGAGCGATCCGGGCGCGCGCCTCGCGCATGTGTTCGAAGACCCGCTGGAACCGGAAACGCGGCTCCATCGCATCGAGTCCGTGGGCCTCCGCGTTGCGGATGCTCTGGATCAGTTTCGAGGTGGAAACAAGCGCCTTGGAAGGCACGCATCCGTAATTGAGACAATCGCCACCCATTTTGGCGGCCTCCACCAGCGCGACTCGTCCTCCGAGCCCCGCGGTGCCGGCGGCCGTCACCAGCCCCGCGGTACCCGCCCCGATGATGACAACGTTGTAGCGACCCTTGCCGCGCTGATTCTTCATGTTCTGACCTTTCATGTTACGTACGGAACTTTATTGCGGCGGGCCGGTCGGTGAGGCCGGCGCGGGCTTCGAGGGAGTTTCCCGCTCTCGAGCGCATGTCACCTGATTCGTCTCCCGCCGCGCGGGATCGCGGGGTGCTCGGCCTCGACGAGGCGGGGCGCGGCGCGGCGCTCGGGCCGCTCGTGGTGGCGGGGGTCGTTCTGGATCCCCTGAAGGCCGGCGCCTTGACCCGATTGGGCGTTCGGGACTCGAAGCGGTTCGGCGCCGGGGACGCCGCCCGCACCCACCGCAAGGCGCTGGCCTGGCACATCGAGCGGCTGGCGGAGTGCATTGTCGTCCGCGTCCTGGATGCCGGCGAGGTGGACCGCTACGCCGAAGTGGGGGACCTGAACGTGCTGGAGCGCCGCGCCGCCGACGAAATCCTGGGCGAGGCCGGAACGGTGCACCGGGTGGTTGCCGACGGGCGCCGGCTCTTCGAGGCGCTGCGGCCCCGCTATCCCCATCTCGAGGCGGTGGACGACGGGGAGTCGCACCATGTGGCGGTGGCCGCCGCGAGCGTGATCGCCAAGGTCCGCCGGGATGCGCTGCTCGACGCGCTGCTGGAGCGCTATGAAGCGGAATACGGCGAAGTGAAGGGCGGCGGGTATGTGAACGCGGCCACGGAGCGGTTCCTCCGCGCTTATCACGGCCGAACCGGCCGGCTGCCTCCGGAAACCCGGATGAGCTGGAGCTGGGACGTCATCCGCGAACTCCGCGGCGCGCCCAGGCTGTTCTGAGAGACGTGGCAAGGGACCCCAAACGGGAGGACTGCACGCTGGCCGGCCCTCCGGTCCGCTTCGCCGCTACGTGGTGCGGCCACCAGCGGCCCTCCGGTCCGACCAGTCTTCGCACTCCAGACCGTCAACCCGTGCGAACTCCCGCGTGTTGGCGGTCACGAGCACCAACCCGCGGGCGCGCGCCTGGCCGGCGATGAGCACGTCGTACGGACCGATCGGGCGTCCGGAGCGTTCGAGTCCGGCCCGGACGGCGCCCGCGGAGCGGGCGTCCGACGCGTCGAAGGGGACCGTCTCCAGTCCGATGGCGTCGAGCCGGGAGAGGTTCTCCTGCTGCCGGCGGCTTCTGAAGGCGCCGTAGTACAGCTCGAACGCTACGGGGGCGGGCAGGCCGACATCCGCCACCCGCTGGCGGCGGACGCGTGCTTCCAGGCCCGGATCGGTCCGGTTGAGCAGGGCGATGCAGGCATTCGTGTCGAGCAGATACCGCATCAGTCGAACAACGTGTCCAACTCGGGCCGCTTCTGCTCGGCCGGCTGTTGTCGCCCCTCAGCGAAGAAATCGTCGGAGAACGTACCGGCGACAGCGTCGAGCCACGTCCAGTCTTCCGCGATCGGCTCAAGGATCACCTTGCGTCCCTGACGGCGGATCCGCACTTCGCTTCCCTCCATGCGGAACGGTTTCGGCAGGCGCACCGCCTGCGACCGGCCCGACCAGAACAGTTTTGCGGTTTGCGCCATGGGCTTGCTCGGACGCAGTATATCTCATTGAGATATACCACTGAATTCCGGCCGGGTCTGTTCGCCGACCCGCGCCGCCAGCGCCCGGACGTGTTCCCGAGCGATCGGCTCAAGCGACCTGTTGTAGAGGATGGCGGCGGGGTGGTAGAGCGTGACGAACTCGTGGCCGGGCCAGTCCGGGAGCCGGAAGAAACGACCCACTTGGGCGCCCAGCGGTCCCTTGGCGCGGTCAGGAGCGAAATGGCGCAGCGCGGTGACTCCCATCAGCGCCACCAGCCGGGCCGGTGAGAGGGCGAACTGCCGCTCGAGGAAGGGGCGGCAGCGGGCCGCTTCGTCGCGGTGCGGCGCCCGGTTGCCGGGCGGACGGCACTTCACCACGTTCACGATGAGGAGGTGATCGTCGGTGGAGAGGCCGGCCGCGGCGAAGAGGTCGTCGAGCATCTTCCCTGCACGCCCGCAGAACGCGATGCCCGCCGCGTCCTCGGAAGCCCCCGGAGCCTCTCCCACCGCGAGGATGGCGGCGTCGGGGTTTCCGCGGTCCACCACGATGTGCTGCCGGTCCGCGGCCAGCGCGCAGCGCGCGCAACCGCTCCGGCGGAGCCGCTCCCGGAATTCGGGATACCCGTTCGCGGCCAGGACCGTGCGGAGCGTATCCAGCGCCGGCCCGGGCACTGGATCAGCTTCCCCGGTGTTCGCCGAAGACCGCCCTCAGGGCGTCGCTGATTTCCCCGACGGTGGCGAGTGCGGAGACCGCACTGAGGATGGCGGGCATCAGGTTCCCGCCTGCCGACGCCACCCGTCCAACCTCGGCCAGCGCGCCCTCCACCCCCGCCGGGTCCCGCCGGGCTCGCAGGGCGCGCACCCGTTCCACCTGTGCCGTCTCCGTTTCCGCGTCGAGTTCGAAGGGTTCGACGCGGCTTCCCCCTTCCTCCCGCCGGAACCGGTTCACCCCGACGACGACCTCATCGCCGGCCTCCACATCCTGCTGGTAGGCGTAGGCGGCCTCCTGGATGCGGGCCCGGACGAATCCCGCGCGGATGGCCGGGACGGCGCCGCCGAGCCGGTCCACCTGCTCGATCCATTCGAGGGCCTCCGCCTCGATCTGGTCGGTGAGCGCCTCGATGGCCCACGACCCCCCGAGGGGATCCACGGTGGCCGCCACCCCGCTCTCGAAGGCGATCACCTGCTGGGTTCGGAGAGCCAGGTCGGCCGTCTCCTCGGTCGGGAGCCCGAGCGCCTCGTCGAGCGCGTTCGTGTGGAGCGACTGGGTTCCCCCGAGCACCGCCGCGAGGGCCTCCAACGTGGTGCGGACCACGTTCACCTGGGGTTCGAGGGCAGTGAGGGTGGATCCCGCGGTCTGGGTGTGAAACCGCAGCATCCGGGCCCTCGGGCTCTCAGAACCGAACCGGTCCTGCAAGAGCTTGGCCCAGAGGCGGCGGGCGGCGCGGAACTTGGCCACCTCCTCGAGGAAATCGCGATGCGCGTTGAAGAAGAACGAAACGCGCGCTGCCACCTCGTCCACCGACAGCCCCCGTTCCACGGTCCATTCGACGTAGGCGAGGCCGTTGGCGAGGGTGAATCCCACCTCCTGGGCGGCGGTGCAGCCCGCCTCCCGCATGTGGTAGCCGCTCACGCTCACCGGTTGGAACCGCGGCAGCTCGCGCCGGCACCACTCGATGAGGTCGGTGGCGAGCCGCATGGACGGTTCGGGCGGATAGATCCAGGTGCCGCGGGCCGCGTACTCCTTGAGGATGTCGTTCTGGACCGTGCCGGCGATTCTCTCCGGCGCGACGCCCTGGCGTTCGGCCGCCGTCACGTAGAGCGCAACCAGGATCGGCGCCGTCGCATTGATCGTCATGGAGGTGGAAACGCTGTCGAGGCTGATTCCCCGGAACAGTGTTTCCATGTCCTCCAGCGAATCGATGGCGACCCCGACCCGGCCCACCTCCCCGGCCGCCAGCGGATGGTCGGAGTCGTAGCCGATCTGGGTCGGAAGATCGAAGGCGACCGAAAGGCCCGTCTGTCCGCTTTCGAGCAGACGCCGGTAGCGGCGGTTGGACTCCGCGGCGGTGGCGTACCCCGCGTACTGGCGCATGGTCCAGAGCCGCTCCCGATAGCCGGCGGCCCGGATGCCCCGCGTGAACGGGGGCTGGCCGGGGCGAGCCAGGCTCTCTCCGCTTTCCCGCACGTCCTCCGGCCGATAGACCGGCCGGAGGGTGCGGCGCGAACGGCCCGACCCCGCGGTCACCGGCTGGAATCGGATTCGGGGGCGCAGGCGAATTCACACACCAGCACCTGGTTGCCCCAGATTTCCGAACGGGACTGATCGAGGGGGCAAAGCTGGATGAGTTCCTCCTCGAAGAAGAGGGGGCATTCCTCGGTGAGGGTGGGACGGAGGTCCTCGGGCCGGGCGATGGTCATTTCCAGGCGCCGGTTCACCGGTGTCCACCCCTCCGCATCGCCCACCGCCTTCAGGTCGCGCAGGAGCTGTTCGATCTGCCGGCGGGCCACCGTGAGAGGGACCTCGCGTTCCTGGACGCCGGCGAGGATTTCTCGGGCTCTTTCGCGCAAATCGTCTACCGATCCCGGATTCGCGAGGGGCTCGGTCTGGTCGGCGGCGGGATGGCCGGCGGAAACCAGGATGAAAGCCGAGCCGAGGAACGCGGCCGCGAGCGCGCGCAACGGGTTTACTCCCGAGGGGTCAGGCGCTGCTGGGGTTGCGATGAGGGAGGTTGCCAGAGCCCTTCCTCTCCAATGCGGGCAGCGAGCCACGCGCGCAGCGGGACGTCCTCTGGCTGCGGCTGATACCACCCGACTTCCGTCGCGCCGTCTCCGAGAAGCTGCCGGAGCACCGGATCGCAGCGCTCGAGGAGCGCCTCCGGCATGGCCGTGTAGTCGAGCGCGCGAAGCCACCGGTAGCTGTATCCGAAGAAGAGCGCCTTGCGGACCACGTCCGAACTGTTCCTGCCGTGGCGATGCCAGATCCGGCGATCGAAGATCACGGCGTCCCCGGGCGAGGCTTCGAGGAGGAGCCTGCCGTCCCAATCCGGGTCGTCGCACTCGGGAGGAGGGGCGTCCAGCCGGTGGCTTCCCGGAATCACCTCCATGGCGCCGCGGTCCGGCCCGTGGGTATCGGTGAGCCAATACGCCACCTTGACGGACAGGCGGGGGGCGGGACGCTCCAGTTCGAGAACCGGACGGCCGCTGTCCTGATGCCAGACGGGCGCCCGGCACTGCTGGCCGCCCCAGGTCTCGGGCGGATACACCACAAGGTGCGAGATGTAGAGCTGGATGTTCCAGCCGAGGATGTCCCACACCTTGGGAACGGTCGGGGCCCAGGCGACCAATTCCAGGAAGGCCGGGTCGAAGCGGATGACCGAAAAGCGGGACATCATGTCCCCGCGACCAAGTTCCAGGCGCTGCCGCTCCCGCCCGTCGAGACGGTCCGTCGCCTCGAGAAGACGAAACCGGGTGGCCTCGTCGAGCGCGCCCGGAACGACGAGATAGCCGTCGCGCTGGAAGGCGGCCAATTCCCGGGGTGTGAGGGCGTGCCGCAGATGCGCTTCGGTGAGGCTTTCGAAGAACTGCCCTTCCATCGGAAAGTGAATCGTGGATTCGGCCGTTTCGACCGGAGGAGCGACGAGTTTTCCCACAGTTTGCGCGTGCCTCCGTTCTGGAGTGCGAGGTCGGGAACCCCGGTGGGTCCCGACCGTTAGTATTGCCGAAGTGAGCCGCGGGCGTCTTTACCTTCTCATTGGCTGGGCGGTCTTTCTGGGTCTGGGAGCCAGCATCTATCTGGGTCCCTACTTCGCGGCGTGGCAGATACGTGAAGCGGTTGCCGCCGGTGATGCGGACACCCTCCACGACTTCGTTGACTTCGAAGCGGTGCGCGAAAACCTCAAGGGCGAACTCCGCCGCACGCTCGGAGCGTCGCAACGCGCCGAGAGCCGGCGCAGCGCCGAACCGGAGGACGGGGGAACCGCCGCCCCGGAGCCGGCGCCCGACCTGTCCTCCCAACTCGCGGTGGCGGTCGGCGAGGCGATGATCGATCAGTTCGCGACCCCCGAAGGAGTCGACCGGGCGCTCCGCGACGGCCCGGCTGCGGCCCAGGGGTGGTCCGCCTTCCTGGATCTCGGGGAGGACGCCGGGGAAGCGGTAGAAGGGGCCGGGGGGGTATCGGTAAGCGCCGCCTACGAGGGATGGAACGATTTCGCCGTCCGGCTGGGCGTCGACCGGGACCCTTCGGACGAAGATCCTCTCTGGGCGGACATTTTGTTTGAGCGGCGCGGTATCTGGGCCTGGCGGGTCACCGGCGCCCGGGTGAGTCCGGACGCGATCCCGCTGCTGGCGCGCTGATCCGGGCGTTCGCTTCCTCGAGGGTTGGAATCCCCCCGGTTCCCGGGGATTCGATGCTGATCGCGGCCGCGGCCGCAGCCAAGCGGGCGGCGTCTTCGGCAGGCACGGCGCTCCACAATCCGACGAAAAGGGCAGTTGCAAATACGTCGCCCGCCCCCGTGGGGTCCGTTTCGACGCCCCGGGTTGCGGAAATCGCGGTCGCGGGCACGCCCGAACGGCGGAGGACCGCCCCCCGGCGGCCGCGGGTTATCGCGACGAAGGGAACCACAAGCTCCCCGTGCTCCGGAAGTTCCGTCTCGGAGAGCGATACGAAGTCGAGGCCCCGGAGTCTGGCGAGCGCTTCTTGGGACCAGCGGATCGAAACGCGTCCCGCGGCGTCCGGAGCGCGGAGGAGGCCCTGGGGAACGGCCCCGGCGAGTGCCCCCGGCCCGTGCGGCCGGGGAAGGGGACCGGTGCTCCCGATTTCATCGGCCACCGGGCAATAGAGGACGGCCGACCCGGAAGGGAGTTCCCCGACGGCACGCCGGATTGCCACGTCCGGGATGACGGCGGCGCGGCTGAGGATGGTCTGCTCCCGCGAACCATCCGCGCGATAGCGGTTCTCGAACCTCGTCCGTTCCGGTGAAGGCACGCGGCAAACCTGAATTCCGGCAAGCGCGTCCAGATAGGGAAACGACGGGTCCGTTGCGGTCAGGATCGTGACCCGCCGCCCAAACCGGTGTGCCAGCAAGCCGGCGAAGGCGGCGGCGCCCCCGAGCCGTGGACCGTCGGGTGTCACGTCTTCGGTCAGGTGTCCCACAACGAGAAGCCGCCTAGAATCCGGCCCGTCGTTTGTTTCTCGTTCAACCGCCCGCATAGCGTGGCTCCCGGAACAGGCTAACGGCCGGACATGCTCGTCTGGACTTCGCTCATCGCCCGCGACAAGCGGCGCTCGCTGCTCTCGCTCTCGGGCACCGTCCTGGGTGCGCTCTTCTTTGCTCACCTCGGGAATTTCTATGGGTGGACGCTGCCCTGGCTGATCGGCGGCTTCCTGGTGGCTTTCTTCGTCATCCGGTCGGTGGGGGCGACCACCTGGTTCCTCAGCCGGCATCCCTTTTCGGTCTGCGATTTCGGCCTCAGCGAGGCCGCCTTCCCCGGAGGGGTGATCCACTGCGCGGTCCGCATCGTCACGAGGCGGCCGGTCGAGATCAAGGAGGCCCGGATCACCTTGACCGCCGAGCGGCGTGACGCGGACGGAACGAGCCGGAGAGTTTTCTCAGAGGATCACGAACTATGGCGCGGGGAGCCTCTGCCGGCCGCGGCCCGCTGGGAGACGGCCTCGGAACTGCCGGTTCCGGAGGATGCGCGTTTTTCCTATCGGTCCTTCGAGGGACGTTTCCGGTGGCTTGTGCGCGCCCATCTCGAAACGAGCGACGCCACGGTTGCCGAGGAGGAAATCGAGGTCCTCATCGCCCCCGCGGAATAGCGCTTCAGGAAGGGGAAATCGGAAGACAGTGCTGCCCCCCGCCGGCTGACAGCCTGTGACAAGGCCCTCGCGGTGTCCGAGTGGCGATGCATCCCGGCTGAACCGACCCCCACCGGGAGAACCGGGCCGCGCCCCTGTCGGTGCTCACGGGGGTTTCACCACCGGCTGTTAGAGCCGGACCTGGACCACGAGAGCGTCGTAGCCCTGGCCCTTCAGGGCCCGGGCCGTCAGTTCCGCGTCCGAGCGCTTCAGGAAACGTCCGACGCGTACGCGGTGAACCCCGTCACCGGGGGTTACCTCGACCCCCGAGTACCCGTCGGCGCGGAGTCTTTGGGAGAACTCCTCGGCGGCCTGGCGGCGGCTAAAGGCGGCTACCTGAACGGTGAACGGGGTGCGTGGGGGAATGCTCGCGACTGTCAGCCTTACCTGCGCTACTCCCTTCTGGAGGATGCCGAGGCGGCGCGCCGCCTCGTGGGACAGGTCGATCACGCGGGAGCGGACGAAGGGGCCGCGGTCATTGATGCGGACATGGATGGCGGCCCCGGTCGCGATGTTCGTGACTTCGACGATGGTGCCGAAGGGCAGGGTGGGGTGCGCGGCGGTCAGCGCGGCGGGATCCATCGGCTCGCCGCTTGCGGTCGGGCGGCCTCGCTCTTCGATCCCGTACCAAGAGGCCTCACCCACCTCGGTGAGGTCCGGCGGCGTCGCCGGCGACCGGTTGGTACTGGCACAGGCGCCCGCGAAGAGGGCGAGGAGCGCAAGGACCACAAGCGGCCGGCGCGATTCGTGAAAGGTGACAGGGTCCGGAAATCTCATTGCTTGTATCGCCTCCGGAAGTCGGGGCTGGCGCCGCGCGGAATGGAAAGCGATATCCAGTCGGGGGTGGTGATGCGGGCGAGCAGGACGATCTGACCGGTGTGATAGGCCAGGTGAACGATTTGTCTCTGGATGGCTTCCTGAACAAGGAGGGCTTCGCCGCGGACATGAACCGTCCGGGCGAGATCCGCGGGATCGAGCCCGGACATCACCCGGTCCGCCAGCGCGAAAGCGGCGTCCCACTCCACGAGGAGTTCCTCCCTGCTCAGGTGGTCGCAGGGATCGAATTCAGATTCGCGGTTCCGATCGGATTTCTCGCCGTCGGTGGTCAGGAAGTCCGTCCACCGGGACCGGAGGTTGCCGGTCAGGTGGCGGATCAGGATCCCGATGGAGTTGGTTTCCTCGGAGAGTCGGTGATGGATTGCCGCGGCGCTCGGAGCCTGGGCGATCGCCGCTTCGGCCAGGCGGCGCAACCGTGCGAACTCGAATCGCGCGGTCTCGAGATACACCTCCCCCGCCGATCTGGCGTCCACCGACAGGTGGCCGTTCGGCTGGGTAGGCATGGGAATAGGCGTTGTTCAACGTTGCGGGAAGGAGATTGGGACGGACCAAGGTCCGCCAAGACGAAGTTCTCGGGAAGAAGCGTGTTGTCCGCTTCCCGATTCGGGGCGTAATTTGCGGCGCGCCGCCGGAGCGGCTGACACTCGGGCAAAGCAAAAAACTCCAGATCAGGCCCTTTTGCCACAACCGCCAAGTCATGGCGGCGGTGCCGCCGGAACCGGAACTGGAAGGAACGCTCCGCGCGCCACGCGGAACGAACGTGTTCCGAGTTTAACGCAAAATCCGGGTCCCGCAAGCGCAAGGGGGCTTCCTCGGGCGGGATTTCAACCGTAGCCGGCGCTCTCCTCGGGGTAGCATTCCCGGCCCATGAAGCCTGTCCATCCGCTGTCGAGGCGGCGTTTCCTCGGGTCGGTTCCGATAGCGGCCGGAGCGAGCGCGCTGGCCGTCGAGAATGCCGTCGCCCAGGGAGGCGGTGCGGCCTTCGGGAAGAGCGGCCTTCGGATCCTGAGCGAACGGCCGGTGAACGCCGAGACCCTGGTTGCCGACCTCGATCCCCGCAACACGCCCAACGACAAGCACTTCGTCAGGAACAACGGCGGCCTGCCGGCGCGGGCGCTTTCCGGCAGCCTCGACGGCTGGTCTCTCCGCATCGATGGTGAGGTGGGAAACGCGCTGGAGTTGACGCTCGATGACCTCAAGTCCCGCTTCGAGAATGTGAGCCGGGCTCTCGTGCTGGAATGCGCGGGAAACGGGAGGGCAGCGTTCCAGCCCGGCGCCTCGGGAAACCAGTGGTGGCTCGGCGCCGTCGGGTGCGCCCGGTACACCGGCGTCCGTCTTGGTGACGTGCTGAGTGCAGCCGGCGTCCGCGATACCGCTGTCTACGTCGCCTACTACGGCGAGGATCCGCATCTGAGTGGAAACCCCGAGGACATCCCGATCTCGCGGGGCGTCCCGCTGTCCAAGGCCATGGACGAGTCCACTCTGCTGGCCTGGGAGATGAATGGCGAGCCCCTGCCGCCTCACCACGGTTTCCCGCTCCGCGTCGTCGCCCCCGGTTTCCCCGCGTCGGCGAGCGGGAAATGGCTGCGCCGGCTTTGGGTCCGGGACCAGGTCCATGACGGCCCCAAGATGACCGGTTTTTCCTACCGCGTGCCGCGTTACCCGGTGGCGCCGGGAACCGACGTGCCCGAGGAGGACATGGAGATCATCGGTCCCATGCCGGTGAAGTCCATCATCACCCGTCCCGAGACGGGAATCCGGCATGCCGGCGGGGGGCCGCTCGCGATCCGGGGATGGGCGTGGGCCGGTGACGGGCCGGTGAACGCGATGCATCTGAGCGCCGACTTCGGGGCGACCTGGTTCCCCTGTCAGCTCGAGGAGCCGGAAAACCCGTTCGCCTGGCAGCGTTTCGAGGGCTCTCTCGCCTTCGACATCCCGGGTCACTACGAAGTCTGGGCGCGCGCGACGGACCATCAGGGGCGCCAGCAGCCCATGGTCGTACCCGGCTGGAACCCAAGGGGTTACCTGAACAATGCAATGCACCGGATCGGGGTCACCGCTCTTTGAGATGAAGCGTCTCGTCATCCCCGGTTTACTCGCGCTGCTGCCCCTGACCGCGTTCGCGGGCTCGGAGGGGCGCGGTGTCCCCGGCGGGTTGAAGGCGCAGGAAACGGATGGGAAGGCGCTGATCGAGGAGAACTGTCTCTTCTGCCACGACGATAGCTACATCGTGTCCTTGAACCTGGCGCGGGAGGAGTGGGGCGACATTCTCATCATGATGCTCGGGATGGGGATGCCGCCGCTCGAACCGGAGGTTGAGGAACAGATCCTCGACTACCTCGAAGAAAACCACGGGCCTCGCGACTCCTCAGGAGGTTCCGTTGGCGCGGCGGCCGCCCAGGCCTCCGATCCCGGGGAGGACCTCCCCTGGGCCTACCCCCGGTACCGGCCGAATCCGCTCTTCTGGCGGGAGCGATAGCGCTAGCGCGGGCTAAGCCTTCTTCGCCAGACCAAACTGCGACACCAGCCGCTCTTGTGCCGCCCTGAATCAGACGAAAGCAGATACTGACCATCGGCGCCCTCGGCGAGCGCGGGTTGTCGCCTGCGGACCCCGACGGGCGCTGGTTCCGAGGGTGGCCATCACCGAGTGCCGGGACTGTCCTCCGCCACGGAGCCGTGGCGGACACTGAAAACGGCTAGGAGCCTGTCCCGTAGAAAGTTGAGCGGGCCAGCCCAGTGGGGACAGGAGTTGGCAGGTGTCGGCCGGGGTCGGTGGTATTGATGGGGTCACGGGGTTGGATTTGGGGGTTGTGTTCTCTCATAAGTCGTTGATATAGTGTGCTTTACGAGAAGATCGCGGTGTAGCCGATCAAAGGGCCGCCATGCCGACGACATTTCGACCGTATCAGCCGGATCAGATGCTTCTGATGCCGCCCAAGCTGCGGGACTGGGTTCCGCCAAGCCACTTGGCGCATCATGTGAGCGATGTTGTGGATGCCATGGATATTTCGGTGCTGTATGAGCGATATGAGGGAGACGGTCGGCGGGCGAAGCCGTATTCGCCGTGGATGATGCTGAAGGTGTTGATCTACGGGTATGCGACGGGGGTGTTTTCGTCGCGGGGGATTGCCCGGAAGCTGGAGGAGGACGTTGCGTTTCGGATGCTGGGGGCGGGGAACTTTCCCGACCACCGGACGATCTGCACGTTCCGTCGCCGGAACCTGGAGCACCTTCGGGGGCTGTTCTTGCAGGTGGTTCGTCTGTCGCGGGAGATGGGGCTGTCGCGTTTCGGGACGCTTTCGATCGACGGGACGAAGGTTCGCGCGAACGCGAGCAAGCGGAAGGCGATGAGTTATGAGCGGATGGTGAGAGAGGAGGCGCGCCTTGCGGAGGAGATCGAGGGCCTGTTGACGGCGGCGGACGGCGAGGATGTGGAGGAGGACCGACGATTCGGGGAGGAGGTTCGGGGGGACGAGTTGCCGGCGGAGTTGCAGCGTCGGGAGGATCGGCTGGCGGCGATACGGGCGGCGAAGGAGCGGTTGGAGGCCGCGCAGCGGAAGGCGGATGACGAGCGGGGTCGGGCGCCGGGGCAGGCTCGCAGTGCGAAGAACGGTCGGGAGTATGCGCGGGAGTATGGGGAGCCGGAGGCGAAGGCGCAGAGCAACTTCACGGATCCCCAGAGCAGGATCATGAAGACGAGCACGGAGGGGTTCCAGCAGTGCTACAACGCGCAGACGGTGGTGGATGACGCGAACCAGATGGTGGTGGACGCGTCGGTGAGCGCGTGCGCGAGCGATCAGGGGGAACTGATCTCGCGCCTGGATGCGGTGGAGGAGGAGTTCGACACGCAGCCGGAGGCAGTTCTGGCGGATGCGGGCTACTGCAACGAAGCCGATTTGGTGGCGTTGGAAGCGCGGGGAATCGATGGGTATGTGGCGGTCGGACGCGAGGGCAAGAAGCAGGTGGCGGTGGATCCGAAGACGCGACCAGCGACGGCCCGGATGAAGAAGAAGCTGGATACGGCGGCGGGCCGAGTTCGCTACGCCCGGCGCAAGTGGCTTTCCGAGGCGCCGAACGGCTGGATCAAGGAGGTGCTCGGTTTCCGCCGCTTCAGCTTCCGCGGGCTCGCCAAGGTGCAAGCCGAGTGGCATCTCGTCTGTCTGGCGCTGAACATCAAGCGGATCGCCACGTTGAAAGCCGCGTGATGGAGCACCCAACGAGCGCCGGTTCCCTTCAAAACCGCCAACAGCACCGCTCCACGCAGACCGTATCGCCTCCCTTGCCCCCTCGGTGCCGATATCTCTCCCGACTACCACCACCGGACCCCTCACCCGCACATATCGACCCGCTCACCACAAAATCCTGCGGGGCACGCTCCTAGTTCCCGAACTTCTGGATCGCTTTTCCCCCGAAGGCGGCCATGACCACGTACTTGATCGTCTCGGAAACCTGCGGGTCCGGATCCGCAACCCCGATCGCTTGCAGTAGCAGGATCAGAAAGGAGATCCCTAGGGCAACCGCGAACGCAACGCGCATCGAGGACTTGTTCCCCTGGCTGTCGGTGAGCCAGCTAACGACCTTGGCGACCTGTTCCTTATCTGTGCTCATGTGGTGATTCTCTCCTTCCGGGTTGATTGTATGGGAGCCCCGGAGGGGGGCAGGTGGGCCAACTGATCTCCGCGAGAGTGCAGCCGTCCAGCCAACCTTGCGCCCGATCTACGCCCAGGTTCCCCTCTCCACCGATTTCTCGGCATGTGTAGGGCGTCTGGTCCATTCCCAAGACCGGGCAAATGGGAAGCTCTACGGGTTGGTGGTAGTGGTTCGGGACGCTCTCGAATCCGACTCTTTCCGAGGGCTCAGGTTCGATGACGAGCTCCGCGGGTAGGACCACGCACGCCAGACCATCTGGACAGCCTTCGGACCGGTCTGACCAGAGCATGCCGCCTCCGGTGCCGGCAAGGGCGACGGCACACTCACCGGCCACGGGGCGTCTGGTTCCAGCCATCCGATTCTCCATCGACTTACTCGGAGGCGTACCCTCGTCTACTGGCGGGAAGGCCGGGCCGCCGCCAGCGCAGAGGTGCCCTATCGGAGCGCGCATTCCCGGCTCCGCTGCAGCTCGAACTGGTTGCAGGTCTTGCCCTCCCACTCGACCCCGTCGGGCAATGACGGGTGCCGCGCTCCTCGGATACATGCGTCCGCAAGCTGAAACTCCTCTGTCAGGCCTGTCACTCCGGAAAAATCGGCCTGGCTGACATCCGTGTACAGGAAGCTGGCCCCGGAGAGATCCGCCCCAGCGAAATCGCTGTTTGCGACCGAACCGAAAATGAAGACTCTCTCCGAGAGATCGAGGTGGGAGAGGTCAAGCGCCGACAAGTTTGAACAGGCGATGCCGAACGGAAGCACCGCCTTCCGTGAGCCAGCGCTGCCGAACTCCGCGTCCCGGAAGTCCGACGCGTACACGTCGGCGCGGGAGAAGTCCGCTCCGACGAGTCTCGCACCGGAGAAATCCGAATAGCGCAAGGTGGCGTCGCTGAAGTCCGCTGAAACAAGATGCGCCCCGCGGAAGCGGATACCCGACGCATGCGCACCCTTGAGGCTTACCCCGGCGAGTTGCGCTTCGGACAGTTCAAAGTTCCGCAAGTCGGCGGGAAGCGACGCGCCACTGTTGTGGAGCCGCTCCACGGCGTTCCGTAGCGGCAGCATGCGCCGTTCGTTGAGGGGCGCTTCGCTCGCTTCGCGCACCTGACGCCGCGCCTCTTCGACGCGGCTGGCAGCGCACGATTCGATCTGGTTCATCGTCCCGATACCCGCCGCGACGATTGCCGCCACTGCGGCCGCACCCGACTTCCAACGCGCTGCTGGCTGCGACAGCAGGCGGTCGAAGACCGACAGCAAGCGCCGCCCCCCGGTCCCGGACGTCCCGCCGCTCCTGTCGTTGGAAGCGGACGGCGACGGATGATTCGTCATCTCGATCCGTGGTCCTCTCGCCGGTTGGCCCGGGTCATCGCCGCGATCACCGCCGGGCTCACGCCGGCATTCCGCAGGTCAAGGATCTTGTCGGTCGAGAGTTCGAAGCACGTCGTGGCCCCACTGAAATGCGCAATGATGGTCTCGTCCCGCTCACCGGACACGACCAGTTGCACGACATCCGCGTTCGTCAAGCATTCGGACGCGCTTTCCCCGGAACCCGTGACGGTCGCCGAGTTGTCCGATGGGTCCGCTGTTCCCTCGGACCGCGTGGAACAACTGCCGAAGCTGATCGCCAACAGTGCCGCGCAGGCGAGGTGAAATCGCCACTCTCTCTGTCTCACCACCGACCGGAGGTATTCGGAATTCATCCCGATGTTACTGAGCGCGGGGTTCTGGTTCAGGAGATCTCGATCCGGCAGATTGCGTTGCGTAGCGGGAAGGTCCGCTGGCCGTAACCCGGCGGCGGGTCCACTTGCTGCGCCCCGTAAATCTCGAACCACGCCCTGGACTCGGCGGGGTCCACGCGCACCAGCGCGTAGCTGGCGTCAACGTAGAGCGCGTGCCGCACGAACCGATGCCCGTCCGGCGTCAGCCCATCGTCCGCGGCGCCGAAGCGAAGTCCCCAGGAGAGTAAGCGGGAGTAGTGCCGGGAGATCGCGCTGGAGGTGAGCTGCCAGATCCGGGCGCCGTCGTCCTCGATGGAGAACGCGGCGCTCACGTGGACGTCGCCGCTCAGGACCGCCACCCGATGACCCCGGCGCGCCAGGCCAAGCAGGACCGCCAGGAGCGCGCGCCGCTCCTCGTCGTGGAGCCCGTGCTCCCAGGCGTCCCGGAGATCATCGCCGAGATCGAGCGCCTCCACGATTCTCCGGCTGTCGGCGCCGACCAGGGCGGCGCGCGCGTGGAGCAGCGGGACCGCAGAGGTCACGAAGACGAACGGCGTCTCGTCCGGGTCAAGGCCGGCGGCCCATTCCTCGAGCCGCTCGAGCTGCGGCGATCCGAGGATGCGGTTGGTGTCTCGCTCGATGTTCCGGTTTCCGCGGCCGTCGAGGACATAGAACGCCGCCCCCCCGCGGCGGAAGGCGTAGTCCCACAACCCCGGCGCCGTCCCCGGATTGTGCGAGTGCTGGTATTCCTCGTAGGCCCGCACCGCCGCCGCGAACATCCGCTGGACCAGCACGCGGCCGTCCGCTCGGCTGAGGCCGCGATCCTCGAGGTCCGGGAGCATTTGCGCCAGTCCGTCGTCCGGACCGTCGTCGCCGAGGTGGCGCGATCCCCAGCCGTCGGCGATCTCGTGGTCGTCCCAGATCATGTAGGTCGGGTAGCGGTCGAATACCCGCTGGACGCTCTCGAAGCCCCAGTAGCCGCGGTAGATGTCCCGGTACCAACTGAGCATGTCCTCTTCGTCCGGCACGAGCTGGCCGCCCTCCCGACGCATCGAGCGGTTCAGGAGCTTCCAGATGTCGAGCGTCGGGACGCCGTCGGCGTACGCCTGGTCGCCCCCGGCGATGACGACCGCCACCTCGTCCTCGGCGTCGCGCAGCGTCGCTCCCAGGTAGTCCCACATCTCCGGACTGGCGAGTTCGGTGCGCTTGTGGAACAGGCCGCTGACGCGGTAGGGCATGTGGCAGGAAAAGAGGGCGATCCGGAACGGCCGCCGTTCCGCTTCCGGCGGGGGTGTCCGGAAGCGGCGCAACCGGTTGTGGCCGAAGAGCATCCGCTCGTCGTCCCGGGCGAGCACCGCATATCCGTACCAGGTGTCCGGTTCGAGCCCGGTGATGTCGAGCACATGGGTCGTGTCGCTGGACCAGTCGGGGATCTCGAAGTCGATACGGCGGGGAACGCGGCCTCCCGGCCAGCGCGCGCCACTTGTCGCGGCGGCCGTCGTCAGCGGGGCCACCCCAATGGCGGCGCGCAGCCTCTTTCGCTCCGCCGGCGACTCCATCGCTTCGCGCGCCTCGTAGAGGAGGAGCGAGAAGTCGCCGGGGCGTCCGGTGCGCACCCAGAGGCGGACCGAGGACGCGGTGGCATGGCCGACGATCGCGCCTGTCTTGAGCCGCGCGTTCGGCCAGGGCCGGTCGGCCCGGAACACGAGCGAGTCTGAGGAATGTGCCATGGGGGAAGTGTGAACCGCCGGCGCAGGACGGGATCAACGTGGGGGAGAGGGCCGAAGGGCACTGCACCCCGGTGTGCTGTGAACAGCACAGTATCACCAGTACGTGACCGACAGCACGGACAGCGATATTATCATGATAAGTCGTCGCCGTACAGCGACATGTGTGTGATCGTGGGCGAGTGCGAATCGCCACACGTTCTTTTCCGGCAGCAATCCGGAGCAATACCGAGTGGACGGGTGCCGACCCAGGAATACGCTGTTTGTCCAGAGCGGGGCGTCCTGCCACTGATGCGGCCAAGGGTCAGCGTGGTACTCGCGACAGCACCAATCAGCAGGTCGAGGACGAAGAGAGCCACTGGTATCGTGTCACCCCATGCAACGCGTCCGTGGTGGCGGAACACTGGTTTCCCACTGCGGTTTTCGCGCTCGGATCCAGGGTCGAGCGGCGCCGGGCGGCGCATGAAAGAGGGTCGGCCCATGCGCGAACAGGATTCGGGTATCGAGGGCATTATCGAGAGCCTGGACCGGATCGTCGTCGAGACGAAGGCGGAGAACTCGCCGCTTGGCTACTTTGCCGCCCTTTACCGCAAGGTGACGGCGCAGGTAAAAGGCCGACATCGCCGATGGCCTCTTCGAAGACAACGCTCGCATGGAACGTCTGGACGTGATCTTCGCCAACCGCTACCTGGCCGCTTACGACGCCTTCCGCGCCGGCGGGACATCAACCAGGGCGTGGGCCCTTGCGTTCGGAGCGGAGCGGCAGTGGTGGCCGATCGTACTGCAGCACCTGCTGCTGGGCATGAACGCCCACATCAACCTCGACCTCGGCATAGCCGCCGCCCGTACGGCACCCGGTGGCCAGATTGCCGCCCTGAAGGGCGACTTCGAGCGCATCAACAGCGTGCTCTCCGGCCTGGTCGGGGAAGTGCAGGCAGAGCTGACGCAGGTATGGCCCTTGCTGCGCTTCCTGAAGACGAGTTCGGGCAGCGCCGGAGACTCGCTGATCAACTTCAGCCTGGAGAAAGCCCGCGACGCGGCTTGGGACGTGGCTCGGCGACTGGCTCCGCTGGATGGAGAGGCGCAGGAGCGGGAGATCGCCCGACTCGACGATCGGGTGACCGCTGTCGGTCGCCTCGTCCGCTATCCGGGCTCTTACGGGCGCTGGATTACGCGCCTGGTCCGTCTTGGCGAACGAGGAACTGTGGCGAGTCGCATCGCCATTCTGGAATAGCCGGCAGATTCGCCGCCACCTCCGAGCCGGTTCCAGCGTGTTTCCGTGTGTGTGGGACCGTTCTCTGAGATTCGGTTGAACCTCGCAGGACGTATCGAAGTACACCGGCGTCGCATAGCCGATCGTTGTGCCGCCGCTAGACACGATGCAGAGCATGCTCCGTGAATGGTCCTACGCGCAGACCTATCGAAGCTCCGTCGAGCGCGCCGCTCACTTGCCCCTCTGGTTGCATCGATACAACTGGCACCGCCCCCACGCCAGCTTGAACTACCAACCTCCCATCCGATCTCTCAACCTGCCGTCATCGCTCTCCGATGCGCTCTCCGCTCCAACCGCTTACGACTTCTGGGAGCGGCGCGCCGCTGGATGAGCCCTATCTCACAAATATGTCGTGCACCCGCAAGCAACGATCCCTCGATCTACTCCAACTCTCCCACCGTATGTAGCCACTACGGCGCAACACAAAACCGCCTATCCCTCCAAAAATACGGGACTTATGGCAATACTCGCCCGAAACTTCCGTTTAGCCCTTGTGCACGGCGGCCTGGAGGTCGGCGTTCCCGTACCGGGTGGGCAGTCCGGGTTGTCCGTTACCTCAGCGGGATGTCGGTGAACTCGTGCTCGTAGATCGCCTCGCGGATTTCTTCAGGACTGGCGCCGTCTTCGTGCATCTCTTTGGCCAGGAGGACCTCCTGGAGACATGTGCTTCAAGTGGCGGCGTGATTGTCCACGTAGCAATCGAGCAGGCTCCCATGGTCTTCCGAAGCGCCGTGACAGCCGCAAAGGCACGGTAGCTGGACGAGCACCTCGGGGATCTCCTTCGCGATGGCGTACGTCGTCTGCAGCGTTTCGTTCTCGTAGGGGGTCGGGGGGGGGGCGGGCCTCCTCCACGGAGTCGTAGTAGGGAAACGGCTTGGCGGCCTGGTTCCCCAGGTTGTATGCGGAGGCGGACAGGTCCGAGGCCGGCTGCAGGCCGCTTTCCACTGTCGTGTCCTCGAAGGCGGCGACGAAGAAGACCGCCGCGCCCAGCACGAGCACGCCGACCGCCAGGATCGGCGCGGCGCCCCATCCCTTCCGGGTGGACGCCGGTTCGGTGGCTTTCGGGGAAGCCGGGGCCTTTCCGGCTCCGGAAGTTCCGTGAAGACGATTCGGACGGCGCTTCTTCATGATGGGGCCGTATCCTAGCAACCTGTGGACAAAGTGACGCGGTGTTCGAACGGCGATGCATCCCGGCTGAAACAGGCCGCGGCGCGACCCTCATCGTTGCGTTTCGGCAGGAATACACCGGGTATTCCTCCCTCACGCGCCTTGTCAGCCGGGCGCCTCACCGTTCTCGGCACTCACGTCATTTCATCCACAGGCTGCTAGCAACCCGTGGGACAAGTAATGAGCATCGGGGTCCTGCCGGAAGAACCGAGTGACGCGAGTCTCCGCGCAGGCCGCCGACAGCCCCGAGGGAATCTGAACGGGCCGATTCGCGGCGCGGACTCCTGATAACTCCAATCTCCCCGTGACCGCAATCTGGACCTCCCGCATTGCGGTATTCCTGGGGGCGCTGCTGCTCTTCCTGGTCCAGCCGATGGCGGCGCGCAGCCTGCTGCCCTGGTACGGCGGAGCGCCGATGGTCTGGGCGGTCGCGCTCTTCTTCTTCCAGGCGGTTCTGCTCGGCGGGTATCTCTACGCCCACCTCCTGGTGACCCGCCTGGCCCAGCGGCGCCAAGCGGTGGTGCATGCCGCGGTGCTGGCTGCGGCCGCATTGCTCTGTCTTCCGCCGCTCGCCGGGCCGGACTGGGCGCCCGTGGGAGGAGAAGCGCCCGCCGGCTGGATTCTCCTCACTCTCGTCGTGACGCTGGGCCCCGCCTTCTTTGCGCTCGCGGCAACGACCCCCCTGGTGTCCGCCTGGGTGGCGCAGGCCACGGCGCGCCGCGGAAACGACGAACCCGCGCCGGACGTGTACCGGCTGTACGCACTGTCGAACGCCGGTTCCCTCCTCGGCCTTGTCCTCTATCCGCTGCTTCTCGAGCCGCTTCTCGGATTGGTCGGCCAGGCGCGGCTGTGGTCGGCGGGATTTGTCTTCCTCGCCGTCCTCATGACCCTGTCCGGTCTGCTCTCCCGTCAGGGCGCTGGGAGCGCCGGGTCATCCGGCCAACCGGGGACCGCGCACTTCCACCCCGCGGCGTTCGGGCTCGCGGCGGTCGGTTCGCTGGCGCTGGTCGCGGTCACGACACATCTGACCCGGGATGTGGCCGCCGTTCCGTTCCTCTGGATCGCGCCTCTCGCCCTGTACCTGGTGACGTTCATCCTCGCCTTCCGGGGCGGAGACCCCTATCCCCGGCGGGTCCTGGTTCCGCTGCTTCTCACCTCGGTGGCGGCGTGCTTCTACGTGTGGTTCCGGGACATCACCTACGGTTTCGAAAGCGCCCTGTTCGCGCACGGCGCCGCCGCGCTCGCGTTCCTGTTCACCGGCTGCTGGATCACCCACGGGGAAATCGCGAAGCGAAAACCCGAGCCGTCCCGGCTGACCGGGTTCTACCTGTCCATGACCGCGGGAGGCGCCCTCGGCGGGCTCCTCGCGTCCATCGGGAGCCCGCTGCTGTTCCCGAATGTCTGGGAGTACCCCCTCGCGCTCGTGCTCGCCGTGGTGGTCGCGTTCAGCGTGGCCCGTCCGGCTTCGGGAGCGGCGCGATCTCTCGCCTGGAAGGCGGTGCCGGCGACGACGCTGGGGATCGCCATCGCGATCAGCGCCCTCGAACATCGACGCCCACTTTCCGCGACCCGGAATTTCTTCGGCGTCGTCCGGGTGATGGAGGCGTACCCGGGTACCCCGGACTGGCGCCGCGACATGTGGCACGGAGGGATCGCGCATGGATCCCAGTGGTTCGTGCCGGGAAGACGTAGGGAACCCACGCTCTACTACTACGAGGGAACCGGCATCGAGGCCGTGCTGAACCGGCATCCACACCGCAGGCTGGTGCGTCCTCTCCGGGTCGCGGTCGTCGGGCTCGGCACCGGCTCCATCGCGGTCCACGGACGCCGCCGGGACCTGTTCCGCTTTTACGAAGTCGACCCCCAGGTGGTGCAGGCGGCGCGCGACTACTTCACCTTTCTTACGGACACGCCGGCGGAGGTGGAAGTGGTGCTCGGTGACGGCCGGCTGAGCCTGCTGCGCGAGGAGCGGGCGGGGGACGAAGGATTCGACGTGATCGTCCTCGACGCCTTCGCGGGGGACGCGATTCCCGTCCACCTGCTCACCGCGGAGGCCTTCGACCTGTACCGGGACCGACTCGCTCCCGGCGGCACGATTGCGGTCCACATCTCGAACCGCCACGTGGACCTGGCTCCCGTGATCCGCGCCCAGGCGCTCCGGCTGGATCTGCTCTCGCTGCTGACGGTGAGCGAGCCGGACGCCGAGCTCTTTCACTACACCGCGACCTGGGTGCTGCTGAGCCTGAACACCGACCTGGTGACCGATCCGAGCGTCCTGGGGAGAGCGGAACCCTGGACCGGGAATGCCGCCGAGCCGGATGCCCGGTACCTGTGGACGGACGACCACTCCAACCTGCTTGACGTTTTGCGCTGACACACGGAACCTGCGGATCGGGTGGGACGTTTGCTGGGAACTGAGGCGAGAGTGACGCGAGCGCCGGGAGAACCGGGCGGCGTGTCTTTTCCCACCGGCTGCCGAACCCTTACGATTCACGGTTCTCAAACGTCATGGGAGGACCCAGATGACCCGAATGAGCCCTCTTCGCGCGTCCGAGAGGCGCCCGGCGCAGGTCGCCGGCATCCTCGCGGCCGCGCTCCTGTTCGCCCTTCCCCTCGCGGCCCAGAACCGCGACATGCCCGAAGGCGAATGGCGCTACCAGAGCGGCGACGCCTGGGGCACCCGCTCGTCACCGCTGAGCGACATCGATGCCGACAACTTTGGCGACCTGGAGGTCGCCTGGATGTGGCGCGGTGACAACTTCGGGCCGAAGCCGAGCTTCCTTTCCAAGTCCACGCCGAGCTACATCAACGGCAAGCTCTACACCGTGGTCGGCTACCGGCGCGCGGTGGTTGCGATCGACCCCGCGAGCGGTGAAACCCTGTGGACCTACACCGAGCCCACCACCCGGCGTTTCGAGGAGTCCATGCGCTCGAGCTACGGCAAGGGCGTGGCCTACGCCGAGATCGACGGGAAGCTCGTCATCTACGTGGTCAGCCCGGGGTTCTTCCTGCACGCGTTCGACGGCGAGACCGGGGAGCACATCGAGGGCTTCGGCGCACCCGTGGACATCCCGGGATTCCCGAAGACCGGCGTCGTGGACCTCCTCGCCCACTTCGGCTACAACTACGACCCCTACGAGGGGTTGGCCCCCACCGTGGGGTACATCACGAATTCCTCTCCCCCGATCGTAGTGAACGGGACCATCGTGGTGGGGAATTCCGCCGCGCAGGGATACCACCAGACCCGGATCGAGAACGTTCCCGGCGACATCCTCGCGTTCGACGCCCGTACCGGCGACTTCAAGTGGAAGTTCAACGTGACGCCGCGCTCCGAAGATGACTTTGCCGCCAGCACCTGGGAGAACGACGCCTGGAAGTGGACCGGCGACGTCTCCTCGTGGGCTCCGCTGTCGGCCGACCTCGAGCGGGACATCGTGTACATCCCCACCAACGCGCCGACGATCGACTTCTACGGCGGGTTCCGGCCGGGAGACAACCTGTTCGGGACCAGCGTGATCGCGCTCAACGCCCAGACCGGCGAACGGGTATGGCACTTCCAGACCACCCATCACCCCATCTGGAACCACGACCTCCCGAACGTGCCGATCCTGGCGGACGTGGAGGTGAACGGCGAGAAAGTGCCGATGGCGATCCAGACCACCAAGCAGGGTTACACCTTCGCCTTCAACCGGGAGACCGGCGAGCCGGTGTGGCCCATCGAAGAGGTTGAGGTCCCGCAGTCCATCGTGCCCGGCGAAAAACTGTCTCCCACCCAGCCGGTCCCGACGGTGCCCGCGCCGGTCGAGATGCTCGACCTCAGCGAGGACAACCTGATCGACTACACCCCGGAACTGAGGCAGAAGGCCATCGAAATCGTCTCCGAGTACACCGTGGGCGGTCCCTACATGCCTCCGGTTCCCAAGGGGTACGAGGAAAACAAGGGGTGGATCGCCTGCGGCGTCCACTCTGCGGTCAACATCACCCATCCGGCCGCCCTCGACCCCGCGACCGGAATCCTCTACCAGTCCTCCGGTCCCAACTGCTCGGGGCGCATCGTGCAGCCGGGGGTGGACGCCGACCAGTCGGACCACGACTGCACCTCGCCGAGCGGCAAGTGCACCACCATCGGCGAGACCATCGCGGACTGGGTCAACTACCGGGCGATCGGGATCGCGGGCCCGGACGGGCTGCCCATCTACAAGCCGCCCTACAGCCGGGTGACCGCGATCGACATGAACACCGGCGAGCACCTCTGGTGGATCCCGATCGGCGAGCCCAACGACCGGATCAAGAACCATCCGGCCCTCGAGGGCGTGGACCTGTCAAACGTCGGGGGTCAGGGCCGCTCGATCCTCATGGTGAGCGGCGACCTGCTGCTCACGACCGAGGGCATGGCGGGTCCGCGAGTGCTGAACGCCCACGACAAGAGGACCGGGGAAAAGGTCGGCAGCATCGAGCTTCCGGCGATCGGGATGTACGGCATGATGACCTACAAGCACGAGGGACGGCAGTACATCGTGGTCCAGACGGGCCAGCGCGGCCGGGTGCCGGAGTCCTACACCGCCCTGGCCCTGCCGAAGGAATAGGGGCCACTGAGCCTCTGAGCGGTAGGGGACGGGCGGGGGCCGCCCCTACCGCGCCGGTTGCGGATGGGACTTCCGATGGGTAGTTCCGCCCCCGGGGAGCTTCCGCGGCCAAGCGCGACGGTTGAGGCCCGGTTGGATGGCGGGATTCCGGCGCCCGTACGCCGGTACGGGAACCCTGAGGGATTCCGTCTGCTGATGAGTCACGGCAACGGGCTCGCCATCGACCTCTACTACCCGTTCTGGTCGCTCTTCCTCGACGACTTCGACGTCATCGTGTTCGACCTGCGCAACCACGGTGCGAATCCGCTCGGAGACCTGGCGCAGCACACCGTCCCGAATCTCTGCCGCGACCTGGAGGTCATCGGGCAAACGGTGGACCGCGCCCTCGGGGTGCGGCCCCGTGCCGGGGTCTATCACTCGGTTTCCTGCCTGGCCGCAGCCATCACACCGTCTCTCGCCGTGTCGTACGCGGCTCTCGTGCTCTTCGAACCGCCCTTCTTCCAACCGGGAGTCAGTCGGCGGGTCTTCGAGTTCGCGTGCAGCCAGGCGGCGGCCCGAACCCGCATCCGGGCAGCCCGCTTCGGGGGTGAAGAGGACTTCGTTGCCCTCATGGGCGCGCAGCCAGCGATGGCGCGGCTCCTGCCCGGGGCGGCGCGGTTGATGGCCCGGACCACACTGCGTCCCATCCCGGCTGGGGGCTCGGAACTCCGGTGTCCTCCTGACTACGAGGCGAAGATCCTGGCTTCGATCCCTGCGTTTTCGCACATGTTGGATCCGGGGACCCTGCCGCTGCCGGTGAAGGTGATCGGAGCCGACCCCGATCTGAAGCACTACTTTCTTCCGCCCTGCGCTCTCCAGTCCACCGGGTCCCTGGACTTCGAATCCATCCCTGAAACCACCCATCTCGCGCAACTCGAGAAACCGGAGGCGTGCGCCAGGCTGACGGTGGAATTCCTCCGGAAGATCGGGCTCGGCGGGCGCTGAGGAGTCCGACCGGCGGATCCGGTGCGAGACTCCGCGGTCAGGAGTCTCCGGTAGCAGCAGTCAGCCGGTACGCCATCGCGGCGGCGAAGCGCGGTTCACCGAGGTCCATCAGCCGCCAGGCTTCGGACGGCGCGTGCGGAAAGCGGAACTCGGCGGAGCGCGCGCCGTCCAGCATCACCGGAGGGATCTCGAAGCGGGATGGATTCAGCGAGAAGCCGGTTCCGAGGGCCTTGATGAGCGCTTCCTTCAGGCTCCACAGCCGATAGAAGAGGTCCGTTTTCCGGGGTCCCGTGACCGCTGTGAGTGCGCGCCTCTCGGCGGGGCCGTAGACGCTGCTCCCGATGCCGTCGAAATTCCGGTCCGGAGCGCGTTCCTCCAGGTCTACCCCGAATCCGTCGTGTTCCGCGAACCCGATGAGGCCGTGGAGGCCGCTGTGGCTCACGTTGAAGCTCACCGGTGAGGGTGTCCCGTTGACCTTCGCAAACGGCTTGCCGTGTTCGAGATAACCGAAGGAAAGCTCCTCGTTCCGGCACTCGAGCCTCTCGTTGAGGTTGATCCGGAGCGCCGCCCGGCAAAGAGCAAACTGGCGCCGCGCTCCCTTCACCAAAAAGCGCTCCCACCGCCGCTGCTCGTCCTCGTCGAGCAGGGCGAGAGCTTGCTCCTCCCGCTCGGGGTCGGGCCGCAGGTCCACGTGCAGAATCAGTGAGCCTTCGGCCTCGTGCCACGGGCTCCACCACGGATCGCCGACGGCGGTCATCTGCCGGCGCTGTTTCGGGGTGCGAGCGTTACCTCCCGCAGGTAGGCCCCCAGGCCGCGCGCCCGGTCCCACTGGCGCGGATAGCCGAGTGAGACCTCCTGGAAGGGCACCCCGTCGAGCCAGTGAGTGCCGCGAATGTGAAGGTGGCCGTACACCACCGCGCACGCGTTGAAGCGCCGGTGCCACCCGCTTGTCCGCCGGGTCCCGCACCACGGCGTGAAACGGGGCACCCGGGGGAGCACCGCATGCTCCTCCTCGAGCGGGAAGTGATTGATCAGGACCTTGGGGATGTCCGCCGGGCAGGCCGCGAGCCGTCGGGCGGCGGAATCGCAGCGGGCGGCGCACCACGAGTCGCGATCCGGAAAGGGATCCGGATGCAGCACGTACTCGTCGGTGCATACGTTTCCGAACTCCCGAGCCCAGCGAACCACCCGGTCGCGGGTCACGTGCCGCGGCCGGAAGCTGTAGTCGTAGAGGAGGAACAGCGGCGCGATCAGGGCCCTCCCGCGTTCGTGCTCGAAGACGGGGTATGGATCTTCGGGAGTGAGGGCGCCGTGTCCACGAGCGATCTCGACGAGGCGCTCATAGAGCGCGACGCCCCGAAGACCGGGGGGCGTGTCCGGAAGGGTCCAGAGCTCATGGTTTCCGGGGACCCACACGATTTGACGGAATTTCGGGGTCAGCTCCTGGAAAACCCAGTCGAGCCCCTTCGGGCCATCCGTGATGTCACCCGCCAGGATGAGCCAGTCGTCCGGATGGGACGGGAACTCCTGCATCGCTTCGCGGTTTGCCGGATGGGATACATGGAGATCCGACAACGCCCACAAACGCAACGGACTACCGCCCAGGCCGGCAGGGCTCCGACATCAGCATGGATTCGACCGAATTCTAGATCGGACTCTGTCCAGACTGGGCGGGACCGAACGGGGCCGCGGCTGCCAGGAGTCTGTCCCGTAGAAAAAATAGGAGGATAAAAGTTCCACTGCGGGTGAACACCACTGTGTTTTTCCACCATGACGTTCGGAAATCGTCCTACGGGACAGGCTCCTAGCCCGGCCGCCCGGCCCAAGTACACTCCGCCGTCATCATGAGAGGTGCGGTGCGGTCGGTTGCCGCCCTTGCCGCATGGAGTCCGTGCTGATGTTTCGGCGTTTCCTCTTCGTCCCGATCCTGCTGGGCGGGGTCGCGGCGGTGGCCCTTCTGGTCGCCCTCGGTCCGGAACCGGAGGCCCAGGAGATCGAGGCCTCGCTCCCCGAGGTTCAGGTGCAAACGGTGCGGCTGGATACGCAGCGGGTCCGGGTGCACGCGGACGGGACGGCGCGGCCCGCGCGGCGCACGAGGGTCGCCGCCCAGGTCGCCGGCGAGATCGTCTGGGCCGCGGACCCGCTTCGCGCCGGAGCATCGGTCGAGGAGGGGATAGCGCTCTTCCGGATCCGGCAGACCCCCTACGCGCAGGCGGTGGCGGAAGCGCGAAGCCGTCTCGCGGAAGCCGAACTCCGCCTGCTCCGCGAGCGGGCGGCCGCGGAACTGGCCCGGACCGAATGGCAGCGGACCGGAATGGAGCCGGATCCGCTCGCGCTCGGCGCGCCGCAGTTGCAGGCCGCCGAAGAGGGTGCGGCGGCCGCGCGGGCGGCGCTTGCATCCGCGGACGAAGACTTCGACAACACCGAAGTCCGGGCGCCCCACGCCGGCCTGGTCGTTTCCCGGAGCGCCGAAGTGGGAGAGTGGGTCGCCCCGGGCCGGTCGCTCCTGGAACTGTTCTCCCTGGATGTGTTCGAGGTGCGGGTTTCGCTGCCGGACGCGGCTCTCGCCCTGGTGGACCTCCCATTTCCGGGGAGCGGGCGGCGGGGGCCGGGAGCTCGGGTCACCGCGACGTTCGGACCTCCGAACGCGGAAGTCCGCTGGGCCTGGGAAGGACGACTGACGCGGATGGAGGGCGAGATGGATCCGGCAACCCGCTTCGTCCCGGCCGTGATTGAAGTGGCGAGGCCCTACCAGCAGGCTCCCGATGGCAGGCCCCCGCTCGTGGCCGGGATGTTCGTGCAGGTCGAGATCGAGGGGAAGGAGTTTGGAGAGGTTGCCGCGGTCCCCGTGAGCGCCTTCCGCGCTGATGGCACCGTGCTCGTCGTGGACGGCGAAGATCGGATCCGGATTCGGGAGGTGGACGCATTCTGGCCCGCGCATGAAACGGCGCTCCTGGTTCGCTCCGGTCTTCGAGCCGGCGAGCGGTTGGTGGTTTTTCCGCCGTCCCTGGTCGCAGAGGGAATGCGGGTCCGGATCGCCGGTTCCCCGGATGGGGCGCTTCCCTCCGGAGGCAATGCGCCGGAGGGTTGCTGAGCGATCAGGGGCGGGATGGACGGAGAACTCCCTGATCAGGAGCGTCGTTCCACCGGCGTAATCGCCTGGTTCGTCCGGAACCGGGTCGCCGCCAACCTGATCTTCTTCGGCGTTTCGCTGGCGGGGTATCTGGCTCTCGGCGGAATACCGCACGAACTCCTTCCGGAAACCTCCTCCCCCGCGGTTGTGGTGCGGGTCGTGCTACCGGGGGCGGAGGCCGAAGTGGTCGAGTCCCGCGTGCTGCTTCCACTCGAGGAAGCGTTGCGGGGCATCGAGGGTGTGCGCGAGATGACCGGCCTCGCGACGGACAACACCGGGGCGATCACGCTCGTACTCGAGGCCGGCGCGGACATTCGCCGGATCGGGGACACGGTGCGCGAACGGGTGGGGTCGCTCACCTCGCTTCCGGCTGAGGTGGAGGATCCCGTAGTTTCCGAGATTGCTCCGTATCGGGAGATCTTCCGGATCGCCGTGCACGGGGCGGCCAGCGAACGCGATCTCCACGAGGCGGCCCGGCTCGTCCACGACGCGGTGGTGGCGCTACCGGGAGTGGCCGCGGTGCAGCGGCTGACGGGCTGGGATCAGGAACTGACCATCGAGATCCCCGAGCAGAATCTGACCCGGTTCGGGTTGACCTTCGACCGCGTGACGGACGCCGTCCGGCTGGGGTCCGCGGACATTCCCGCGGGCACCGCGCGGCGCGGTGCCCACGAACTCACACTGCGTACCGAGGGCGCCGCGGCAACCGCTGAGGACTTCGAGCGGATCCCGGTGATTGCGGCGCCGGACGGCGGCATGGTGCGTTTGGCGGACATCGCTACGGTGACCGACGGCTTCGCGGTGTCGGATCGTGAGGCGTGGATGAACGGAGAGCCCGCGGTGTTCCTGAGCGTCCTGCTGCGAGACGGTGGCCGACTGGCGGAAACCACTGCGAGGGCGCGTGAGGTCATCCGGGCGATGCAGCTCCCCGAGGGGATTCGGGCGACCCCCTGGTACTTCGCGGCCGAGGATTTCCAGGACCGGCTCGACCTCATGATCCGGAACGGGATCGCCGGCCTGGGGCTCATCTTCCTGGTGCTGTTCTTCACGCTCTCGACCCGCCTTGCGGTGTGGACCGCCGCCGGACTTCCGTTCACCTTCTTCGGCGCCTTCCTGTTGATGCCGGGGCTCGGGATCACCGTCAACCTGCTCAGCATGTTCGGGTTCATCGTGGCCTTGGGCATCGTGGTGGACGATGCGATCGTGGTGGGCGAGAACATCCAGCGACGGATGGACGACGGCGGGGAGAGCCGGGCAGAATCGGCGATCCGCGGCACCCGGAGGGTTCTCTTTCCGGCGGCGTTCGGGGTGCTGACCACGATGGCCGCGTTTGCTCCACTTCTCGGAATTCCGGGTGTGTACGGCGAGCTGATCGGCGACGTGCCGCGGATGGTGATTCCGATCCTGGCGTTCTCACTGCTTGAGGCCGCGTGGATATTGCCCCATCATCTGGCGCACGGCGGTTTGGCCGTCCGCCCGAGCCGGCGTCTCGCCCGGATCCGGGGCGTGGTCCAATCGGCTTTCGACCGGACCGTGGAGACGGTCTACCGGCCGGCGCTCCGGTGGGCGCTCAACAACCGGCTGGCGACCCTGTCCCTGGGCGTCTTCGCACTGTGCCTCGCGTTCGGGCTCACCACCGGGGGTTTCGTGCAGGTCGTGACGGGTTCGCCGATGGACAACAACATCGCGTTCATCCAGATCACTCTCCCGGCGGAAGCGACTTCGGACACCACCCGCGCGGTGGTCGCTTCGCTCGATAGCGTGGTGGACGAGGTGCGTGAGCAGATTCGCGCCGAGTCGGGAGTGGATGTCGAGCGTCACCGGGTGGTGCTGGTGGGGCAGCGCATTCCGATCGGGGTTGGGGAGTCGTTCGGTGGAACTTCCGGGGAGGTGGGCGCGTCCGTGGGCCAGATCGTCTGGCGGCTCAGCCCTCAGGAAGACCGCGCGGGAATCCCGACTCGCTCCGTCGCCGACCGGGTCCGGAACCGGATTCGATCGGAGCCGGTGGACGCCAGGGTGTCCGTGATCAGCGATGCCTTCGGCCAGGTGGCGGATGTGTCGATCCGGATTCGGGGTCCTGACTTCGAGGGCCTCCTGGCGGCCTCCGAGGCGCTCCAGGCGGGGCTCCGCCCGGTTCCGGGAGTGACTTCCGTTTCGGACGATTCCGAGGGCGCCACCCCGGGTCTGGTGGCGCGGGTCCGCCCCGGTGGATCGGGGACGGGGATTACCGCGGGCGCCGTGGGCCGCCAACTCCGCCAGGCGTTTCACGGCGAAGAGATCGCGCGACTGCAACGGCATCGCGACGAGATTCGGGTAGTGCTGCGCTCCCCGCGCGCCGAGTCGGGCGGAGCTTTGGGAGTGGCGGACCTGCCCGTGCGCGGCCCCGACGGGCGCGTAACTCCACTTGGCCAGATTGCCGAGGTTTCCGTGGCAGCCGGACAGTCGGTCATCCGCCGGGTGGACTCGTTGCGGGCGGTCACTGTCATGGCCACCGTGGACGGGCGGGTAGCAACTCCGGATGCGGTCATCGCCGCCGCCCGCGACCAGGTGTTGCCCGGGCTCCGCGAGCGCTTCCCGAGATTCGACTTCGGGATCGCCGGGTTGGCGGGCGACGCGGAGGAGACTCAGGAATCCCTGGCGCGCAGCGGGCTTCTCGCCGTGATGCTCATCTTCGTGTTGCTCGCGATCCCGCTCGGTTCGTGGACCCAGCCGTTCCTGATCCTTGCCGCGATCCCGTTCGGTCTTGCCGGTGCGGTGTTTGGGCACTTCATCATGGGAATCAATCTCGACTCGATGAGCCTTTTCGGGATGGTGCCTCTCATCGGGATCGTAGTGAACGACGCGCTGGTGATGCTCGACTTCACCAATCGGAGCCGGGCGCGAGGGCTTTCGGCCCGGGAGGCGGCGCTCCAGTCCGGACCTGCCCGCTTCCGAGCCGTAGTCCTGACTTCGCTGACTACCTGCGCCGGGGTGACGCCCCTGCTGGCGGAAAGGAGCTATCAGGCTGCCCTGCTGATCCCGATGGCGGTGTCGCTGGCCTTCGGGGTCGCGTTTGCCACCCTGGTTACGCTGTTCCTGGTTCCGGTCCTTTACAGCTTGGCGAGCGACCTGACCGGGACATTGGCGCGGCGCGGTTCGGCTGTCTGATCGCTCAGACGGGGAGCAGGGCCGCGGGTCCGGAGGGCGTGGCGTCGAGCAGGTGGGCGCCGTCCGGGGCCGGGATTCCGCGGGGGAGGTAGTACCGCTCGATCAGTTGGCCCCGGATGGTCCCCTCGCGGCCGGGCGGCGCGAGGATCACTATCGAACCCCCGAGTCCGGCGCCGGTGAGGCGGGCGCCGAGCGCTCCCGCGCGCCGGGCCTCCTCGACCAGGGCGTCCAGTTCCGGGGTGCTGACCTCGTAGTCGCGCCGGAGGCTTTCGTGGGAAGCGTCGAGCGTCTTGCCGAGTCCGGCGGCGTTCCCGGACCGGAGGTGTTCGACGGCGGCGGCCGTCCGTCCGGCTTCCGTGACGACGTGGCGGAATCGTCCCGCGAGCGGCGCCGGCAAGCGGTCAGCCGCGGCGAGGAGGTCCGCCTGAGGGTGGTTCGCGAGGAGCGCCGGGTAGCCATCCGCGCCCGGCAGGAACTCCCGGACGCGGACGAGCGCCTCCCGGGCGTCCCGGACGCGCGCATCGAAAGTGATTCCGGCGCTTCCTCCCTTGTCGGCGCGCTGGCCGCTATAGGCGGCGAGAAAGCAAAACCGCGATGGGTCCACTTCGACTGGCGTCCAGGCGGGCGGGTCGAAGGCGAGGTGGAGCGCGTGTCCGGGAACGGCCGCGAGACAGATGGACTGGTCCATGGCGCCGCCCTGGATGGCGACCCCGTGCTCCGCTGCGGCGAGATCGAGCGCGAGGCGCATGCGTTCTCTCCGGGAGAGCTCCGCGCCGGGCGGCAGGCGGCGGCAGGCGAGCAGTGCGAGCGCGCCCGCAATCACCAGCGCCGAAGACGAGGAGAGCCCGGCCGCGGCGGGGAGGTCGGAGGCCAGCGCGCCGTCAAGACCGGCGCGGGTGTTCGTCCAGCCTCCCGCGGCGAGCCCGGCCGCCGCGGCGCTCAGGTAGCGCCCGAACCCGGCGGGCGGGGGCCCGGGCTCAAGCGGGAAATCGGCCTCGCCGTAGTCGGGGGTGTTGCTCAGGCAGCGGATCCGGGCGTCGCCCCGCGCCGCGAAAGCGAGCGCGATCCCGTGGCCGAGCGCCGTCGGCAGCACCGGCAGGCCGCAGTAGTCCACGTGTTCCCCGATCAGGTTTACCCGGCCGGGCGCGAAGGCGACTCCCTCCGGCGAACGGCCGAACCGGCGACGGAAAGCCATCCGGGCCGCTTCCACCGGAGCCGGCGCTCCCCACGACACAGGTGCGGTCCGGCCTTGTGCCGGGGCCGCTCCAGCCGCCGGCTTCGTCTGACTCAGAAGGGAATCCTTTCCAGATCCCGGACGGCGTCGAAATGGGCGTCCCGGCTGAGGACGGACAACCCGTACTGCCGGGAGAGCGCGGCGATCCAGAGGTCGTTCGAGGGAATGGGACGGCCAATACCCTTCAGTTCGAGACGGATCTCGGCGTAGCGGCCGGCCGTTGCCGAACCGATGCCGGCGATCTCGGCGGACGGCAACCTTCGGCGGAGCCAATCCTCGTAGAAATCCCGATGACGTGACTGGCGAACACCGAAGAGGAACTCTCCCAGGACGACGACCGGTACGACCAGCCGATCGGCCAACATCAACGGCGCCTCGACGGCGCCATCCCCGTCCGCCCAGGCGGAGAGGGCGTTCGTGTCGAGGATCACTCCAGATCTTCAGGTTCCAGGCGCCCGAACTCGTCGTCGATGATGCGCTGGATGCGGCGGGTCTCCTCGGAGAGGTGGGACAACTCGCCGAATCCGGCCATCCAGGGCCGACGGCTCCCGGGATCGCCAGCCTCAGACGTTTCGGCGCGGATTTTTTCCTCGAGCGCCTCCGTGAAGAGTCGTTTGAGGGTTGTCCCGCGGGCCGCAGCCAGCACGCGCGCCTGCCGGAGGACCGGGTCCGGAAGTTCGATCGTTGTCTTCACTCGACCCATATTACCGTATTTATGGCTCTGGATGGGGCGCCGGCGGCCCGGCGCGTCGGTCATCCGCGGCGAGGAGCCGCACCGGGCCAGACAGCGGTCCCGCGGCGGATTCGGGGCGGATGGGACCCTTGCCGGCCGGCGTCAGTGCGCCGTTTTCGAGCACGAGGTTGCCGGACGAGGTAACGGGAATCCGGGCGCCCGGGATCAGGATTCCGGAAAGGTTCAGCGGGTCCGCGGCGCCGATGGTCAGTCTCGGCCCCGGCTCGCCCGTGTTCCGGCCCGCTCGGCGGAGCGGCGCGACGGCTTCGGCGAGCGCGAACTGCTCGCCGGGGAAAGTGGAGACGAACTGGCCGCCCACCACCTCGCCCCGCATCTCCAGTCGCCGCAGGACGAGCTGGAGGTCCCGCCAGCGCGAAGGGGTGCGCTCCCGTTTCAGGAGGTCACGGAACACCACGCCCCAGCGCGACAGAAGCTGCCGGGCGACCGCCTGGTGGCCCCCGGTTTCCCCGTCTTCCTCGGACTGCGCGGCAAGGAGCGCCCAACGCCCGGGTGAGTAGCGCGCCTTTCGTCGCCGGTAACGCCCGTAAGCGCTCCGCCGCCGTGGATCCATGAGCGCCCTCAGGTTGTCGAAGCCGTCCGCGGTCACCCGGCCGGAGGCGGTCAGTTCCCAAAGCGCGTCCTCGAGCGCCGCGGGAAGCAGGCCAGTGCATTGGTGCAGCTCGGCGAAGAACTGGGCTCCCCGGCGTTCGAGCTGCTCCAGCACCTTGGCCGCGGCCGAAGAAAGGCTGGACGAGTCCTCGTGCCGTGCGCGGAGCCAGTGCCCCAGGTCGCTCCGGAGGAGCAGGCCGATGGGCGCCGCGCGGGTCGGCCGCGCCGGACTTGTGTTGGGCGACGGGTCGGGAGCGGATGTTCGTCCCCAGACTACCTGGCCCGAAAGACAGTTCTCGTCCAGCCAGTCACGCCGGTAGCCCGCGATCCGGAGCGGCAGGATTTGCGACTCCCAGGCCGCGGCCGGCGCTTCGAGGCCCTGGAGTTGCGCGATCACTTCGCGCACTCCATGGGGACCGTGGAGGCGGGTCTCCGCCGTCGCGTGCTGCCAGCCGGCGAGGAAACGCACAAAGGCCGTGGCGCTCACCGGGGCCGATTCGCGGCGGAGCCGGGCCAGCGTCAGTCGGTGGATGCGGGCCAGCACCCGCCGGTGGCACCACTCGACCGGCCCCTTCCCGGCCGGAGAGCGCCGAAAGCGGCCCTGGAGTACCAGGCCCTCGGCTTCGAGAAGCGTGAGCGCGGCCTCGATCCCGGCCTCGGGGAGGGCAAGGCGGGCGGCGAGCGCGGCGGCGGATGCGGGCCCGGAACCGTCCATCACTCCCCGCAGGATTGCGGCCACCGCGCTCGCCCGCGTGTGCGGTGGGTCGCCGGCTTCCGGAACCGAATTCCCGGGCGCCGACGATGCGTCCGGCGGTAGGAAGACCTCGGGCCAGGCCGCGCGGGCGAGCGCCAGCCGTTCGGTGGCCACCCAGAACCGGGCGTCTCCCACGGCGAAGGCGGCGGCGCGGCGTCCTCCCGCGAGTTCCTCGAACCACGCCGCCCACTCCGGAGTCTCCCGGACCGCTCCGAGCGTCAGGAGTGCGTCGTGGAGTTCGTCGGCGTCGCGAACCAGTGGAGCGGCTTCCGCCGCCGCCTGCGCGATGGCTTCGGGATCAAGGACGGCCTCGGCATCGAGTTCGGGGGGCAGGGAACCGCGCATCCGGACCGCGCGCGACCGGCGCTCTTCGAGCGGCGCCGGGTCGAGGAAAGCGAATGGGTTGGCGTTCAGGATTTCCGCGGCGAAGGGCGACGGCTCCGGCGTGTCCACCGCCACCGTGCGGATCCGGCCTTTGCGGATGTCTTCGAGGACCGCGAGCAGGCCCCCGACGTCCAGCCCCTCGTGCAGGCAGTCGCGGATCGCCTCGTCCACCAGCGGGTGCCTCGGGATCCGCACCTCGCCCGCGAGGTTTTCGGCGCAGGCGGCCTGGTCGGGGAATACCGCGGCGAGCAGATCGTCGGTGAGCATCCGCTGGATGGGAGGCGGAACCCGCTGGCCGTGGCGCCGGCGCGGCACCTGAAGCGCCCGCGAGGCGGCCCAGCGCCAGCGGGCCCCGAAGAGCGGGACCCCAAGCACCGCCTGGGTGAGCACGTGCTCCAGTGTCTTGGGATGGAGGAACGAGAAGACCGATTCGAGCGGAAAGGAATGAAGGTCGGTCAGCGAAACGACGATGCCGTCGTCGGTGGCGGCCGCCTGGAGTTCCAGATTGAAGGACCGGCAGAATCGCTTCCGGAGCGCCAGGCCCCAGGCCCGATTGATCCGGCTCCCGAAGGGGGCGTGGATGACGAGTTGCATCCCTCCCGAATCGTCGAAGAACCGTTCGGCGACCACCGTTCGCTGGCTCGGCATGGCGCCGAGCGCAGCCCGCCCGGAGGCCAGGTAACGGACGACCTGATCGGTTCCGGCCGCGCCGAGGCGGGACGCGTCCCGGAGCCCGGCCCGCGTCTCCTCCGCCGGGCTCCCATCCATCCGTTCGCGCAGTTCCGAGACGCGGGCGCTCAACTCCGCGGTGCGTCCGGGGGCCTCGCCCCGCCAGAAGGGAATGGTGGGCGCCGCGCCCCCGGCGTCCTCCACTCGCACCTGTCCCTGGGCGATCCGCCGGATCCGCCAGGAAGTGGTGCCGAGCAGGAAGATGTCGCCCTGATAGCTCTCGATCGCGAAGTCCTCGTCGAGCTGGCCCACGACCCGGTCGTCGGGCTCGGCGACCACCTGGTACTGCGCGGTGTCGGGAATCGCCCCCCCGTTCTGGATCGCTGCGAGGCGCGCGTTCCGGCGCGCCCGCACCGTACCGGAGACGGAGTCCCGGTGCAGGTAGGCGCCGCGGCGTCCCCGGGCGGTGGCGACGCCCTCCGAGAGCATGCCGATGACCGCGTCGAAGACCTCCCGGCCGAGGTTCCGGTAGGGATAGGCGCGCCGCACGAAACCGAACAGCTCGTCGAGATCGTGGCGCCGCTCGGGCGCCGCGCCCGCCTCGGCGACGAGCTGCTGCGCGAGGATGTCGATCGGGGCGTCGGGAATGCGGATCCGGTCGAGGTCTCCGGCATCCACGGCGGCCATAAGCGCCGCGCACTCGACGAGTTCGTCGCGGGTGGTGGGGAAAAAGCGCCCCTTCGGGGTCGCGCCGAGCCAGTGGCCTGAACGGCCGACCCGCTGGAGGGCGACCGCGATGGACCGCGGTGAGCCGAGCTGGCAGACCAGGTTGACGGCGCCGATGTCGATTCCGAGTTCGAGCGAGGCGGTGGCGACGATAGCCCGGACGTCGCCGCGCTGGAGGCGCCGTTCGGCCTCCAGCCGGACTTCCTTCGCGAGGCTCCCGTGATGCGCAAGAACGGCGTCTTCGGGGAGTTTCTCCCGGAGAACGTGGGTCAGTCTTTCCGCCATCCGCCGGGTGTTCACGAAGACCAGGGTGGTCTCGTGTTCCTCGATGAGGGTGGCGATCCGGTCCCGGAGGTCCTCCATCACCTCGTGGGTGGCCACCGCGCCGAGTTCGGTGTCCGGAACCTCCACCGCGAGGTCCATTTTCCGCCGGTGGCCGACGGGAATCACCGTCGGGCCCTCCGCCGTGCGCGGACTCAGGAAGCGCGCGATCTCGGAGAGCGGCCGCACGGTAGCCGAGAGCCCGATGCGCTGGAGCGGGCGGCCGGCGAGCCCGTCCAGACGTTCGAGGGAGAGCGCGAGGTGGCTGCCGCGCTTGTCGCGGGCGAGCGCGTGGATTTCGTCCACGATGACGGTGTCCGCGTTCTGCAGGACTTCCCGGCCGCGCGCCGCGGTCAGGAGCAGGTAGAGCGATTCCGGGGTGGTGACCAGGATGTGGGGCGGTTTCCGGGTCATGCGGGCCCGGTCCGCGGCCGGGGTGTCGCCGGTTCGGAGTTCGGCGCGGACCGGCGGCAGCGCGGCGCCCGCCGCCTCTGCTCGCGCGGCGATGCCGGCGAGAGGGAGTTCCAGGTTCCGGCGGATGTCCGCACTCAGCGCCTTGAGCGGCGAGACATAGACCACGCGGGTCTCGTCCGGCAGTGCCCCGCTTCGGGCTTCCCGGGTGAGCCGGTCCAACGCGAAGAGGAACGCCGCAAGCGTCTTCCCGGAACCTGTCGGGGCGGTAATCAGGACGTCCTCGCCCCGGGCGATGGCCGGCCACCCCCGTGCCTGGGGCTCCGTGGGAGCCTCGAACCGCTCCCGGAACCAGCCAGTGACGGCCGGATCGAACTGGGAGAGCGGAGAGGTCACGTTGGCTTGGCCGGCGAAGGAGGGGGGAGGGGGCAATGTAGTGCGGAGAGTGTCTCGCGGAATAATCCGTTTCATGGAACGGAACGGGCGGGGTGGCGTCCCCGAGAGCGGAGGGGGATTACCGTGACCGCTCCCGCCGGGACGGCGCTCATCCGCGACGACCTGCTGGAACGCGACCGGAGCGATCCGCTCGCCCCTTTCCGCGACCGGTTCCGGCTTCCGGAGGGCGTGATCTACCTCGACGGAAACTCGCTCGGCCCGCCGTCGATGAACATCGGGACCCGGATCGGGGCGCTGCTGGCCGATGAATGGGGAAGCGATCTCGTCGCCTCCTGGAACCGTCACGGCTGGTTCCGGTTGCCCGAGCGGGTCGGGACGCGCCTCGCCCCGCTGCTCGGCGCCGGCGGGGACGAGGTGATTGCCACGGACTCGGTGTCCGTGAACCTCTTCAAGCTGCTCGCGGCCCTGTTGCGGAGGCCGGGGCCGGGGCGGGTCGTGCTGGCCGAAGATACCAACTTCCCCACCGACCTCTACATGGCTGAAGGCCTGGTCAGCCTGCTCCGCGAGAGCGGCGCCCGGCTTCGGCTCGTGCCGCCGGCCGATTTCGAGGGGGCGCTCGGGCCCGACGTGTCCGTCGCCACGCTGACCCAGGTGGACTTCCGGACGGGCCGGAAGCACGACCTCCGCCGGCTCACCGCCCTTGCCCGGGAAGCGGGGATTCCCATCGTGTGGGACCTGAGCCACAGCGCGGGCGCCTTTCCCCTGCGCCTGAACGACGACCGCGTCGAGTTTGCGGTCGGGTGCGGCTACAAGTATCTGAACGGCGGTCCCGGGGCGCCCGGATTCCTCTACGTGGCCCGCGAGTTCCAGCAGTCGCTCGACACGCCGCTCTCCGGCTGGATGGGGCACCGGGCGCCTTTCGACTTCGAGACGCGCTACCGGCCGGCGGCCGGGATGCGGCGTTTCCTGACCGGAACTCCGGGGATCCTGTCGATGGTCGCCCTCGAGGAGGGCCTTCGGACGTTCGACGGGGTGGACATGGAAGCGCTACGGGCAAAGAGCGAGGAACTCGGGAACGTCTTTCTCCGCCTCGCCGACGAACGGCTCACCGGATTCGGGGTCGAAGCCGTGAGCCCGCGGGGCGCTCGCGAGCGGGGAAGCCAGGTGTCGCTCCGCCATCCGGACGCCTACCCGGTGATGCAGGCTCTCATCGCCCGGGGCGTGGTGGGGGACTTCCGGGAACCCGATCTCCTCCGCTTCGGGTTCGCTCCGCTCTACGTGCGGTACGCGGACGTCTGGGACGCGGTCGAAACGCTTCGCGATGTCCTGGCATGCGAGGAACACCGAGCCCCGCGCTTCCAGCACCGGGATGCGGTGACGTGAGCGCGGGGAGGCCGTTGCGGTTTCCCGCCCGGTAGCTACTCGAGCGAGTCCAGGACCCGTTCGACGCAGCGCTCCGGCGACTCGGCCCCGGCGTCGAGCCGGAGGTCCGGGGCGTCCGGGGGTTCGTAGGGGCTGTCGATTCCAGTGAAGTTCTTCACTTCGCCCCGCCGGGCCCGGGCATAGAGGCCCTTCGGGTCCCTGGCTTCGCAGGTTGCGAGCGGGGCGTCCACGAAGATCTCCCGGAAGTCAGCGGGTTCGAACCGGCGCCGGGCGTGGTCCCGGTCCGCGCGGAAGGGGCTGATGAACGCCACAATGACGATCAGCCCGGCATCCACCATGAGGCGGGCCACTTCGGCCACCCGCCGGATGTTCTCCACGCGGTCGGCCTCGGTGAAGCCCAGATCGCGGTTCAACCCGTGGCGGACATTGTCCCCGTCGAGCACGTAGGTGTGGCGCCCCTCGGCGGTGAGGCGCTTTTCGAGCAGGTTGGCGATCGTGGACTTGCCGGATCCGGAGAGTCCGGTCAGCCACAGGCAGCGCGCCCGCTGCCCCTTGGCGCGGGCGCGGATCTCCCGCGTCACCTCGAAGTCCTGCCGGCGAAGGTTGGCCGCCCGCATCAGCGGGAAGCGGATCATCCCCGCGCCCACCGTGGTCCCGGTCCGCCGGTCCAGCAGGACGAACCCGCCGAGGGTCCGGTTTTCGTCGTAGGGGGTGAAGGGCAGGGGCCGGTCGGTCGCCAGGTTGACGGAGCCGATGTCGTTCAGCCCGAGGGTGGCTGCCGGCCGCGCGCGGCCGTCCATCACATCCTCCCGATGCTTGATCCGGGTGACGGTGACGCCGGTTTCCCGGGTGTGGAGCTTGAGCAGGTAGGGGCGGCCGACGACCAGCGGCGCGTCACCCATCCAGAGCAGTCGGGCCTGGAATTGGTCCGCTACCTTGACCGGATCGTCCGCCGCCGCGATGACATCGCCCCGGCTGACGTCCCGCTCTTCCTTCAGGACGAGCGTGATCGAGTCGCCCCGTTGCGCTCGCTGTCGCTCGCCCTGCCAGACGACGATCCGCTCCACTTCGGTCTCGGCGCCCGACGGAAAGACCCGGACCCGGTCACCCGGCGCGACCGCGCCCGCCGCGATACGGCCGCAGTACCCCCGAAAGTCCGAATTCGGACGGTTCACGTACTGGACCGGCATCCGGAACGGCTGGCCCTCGGCGGGCGGTGCGATCTCCACGGTTTCCAGGTGATCAAGCAGCGTGGGCCCGGAGTACCAGGCGGTCTGCCCGTCCCGATTCGTCACGTTGTCGCCGTGAAGCGCCGAGATCGGGATCGCCTGCGTCTTGGTGATCCCGGTTTCCCTGGCCACCGCCCGGTAGGCGGCGGCGATGGCATCGAAGCGAGCCTGGTCCCAGCCGACGCGGTCCATCTTGTTGACGGCGAGGACCACGTGCCGGATCCCGAGCATTCCGGCGATCCGGCTGTGCCGGGCGGTCTGGGGTATCACGCCCTTGTCCGCATCCACGAGGACGACGGCCAGACCGGCGGTCGAGGCTCCCGTCGCCATGTTGCGGGTGTACTGCTCGTGGCCCGGCGCGTCGGCCACGAAGAACTGCCGGCGCGGTGTTTCGAACCGGCGGTAGGCCACGTCGATGGTGATGCCCTGCTCGCGTTCGGCTTGTAGCCCATCCATGAGGAGCGCCAGGTCCGCATCGTCGCCCTGGGTGCCGTAGCGGCGCGAAGCCTGCTCCACCGCCTGGAACTGGTCCTCGAAGACCGCCCGGCATTCGTGGAGCAGCCGGCCGATGAGGGTGCTCTTGCCGTCGTCCACGCTGCCGCAGAGGACGAGCCGGAGGGGAGGGAGCATCAGAAATACCCCTCGCGCTTCTTCCGCTCCATGGAGGCCTCGCCGTCGTGATCGATCAGCCTGCCGTGGCGCTCGGACCGGTCCGCGCCGATCGTCTCGGCCAGAATGGCCTCCACGGTGTCCGCGTCGCTCTCGACCGCCGCGCTCAGCGGATAACAGCCGAGTGTCCGGAAGCGGACGCGCCGCACCACCGGCGTTTCGCCGGGCCGGAGGCGCATCCGGCCGTCGTCCACCAGGATGAGTCCGCCGTCACGTTCGACGACCGGGCGTTCCTTCGCGAAATAGAGCGGGACGACGGGGATTTCCTCCGCGGCGATGTAGCGCCAGACGTCGCCCTCGGTCCAGTTGGAGAGCGGCGAGACCCGAAGCGACTCGCCCGGCCGGACCCGGGTGTTGTAGAGGTTCCAGATCTCGGGGCGTTGCGTCCGCGGTTCCCACTGGTGGGCCCGGTTCCGCAGCGAGAAGACGCGCTCCTTGGCCCGTGACCGTTCCTCGTCGCGCCGGGCGCCCCCGAAGACGACGTCGTAACGGCCCGCATCGAGCGCCTGGCGCAGCGCCTGTGTCTTCATCACGTCGGTGTAGTGCGCGGACCCGTGGTCGAAGAGGTTGACGCCCGCTCGAAGCCCCTCCTTGTTGGTGTGGACCCGCAGGTCCAACCCGAGTTCCGCGGCCGTCCGGTCCCGGAAGGCGATCATCTCCCGGAACTTCCAGGTCGTGTCGATATGGAGTAGGGGGACGGGGACCGGCGCCGGCCAGAAGGCCTTCCGGGCGAGGTGGAGCAGGACCGACGAGTCCTTGCCGATCGAATACAGCATCACCGGCCGCTCCGCGGTTGCCACGCCCTCGCGGAGGATCTCGATCGCCTCGGATTCGAGGGTTCCGAGGATCGGGCCGTACGCCGGCCGGGTCGCGTCCGCCGTCACCATGCGGCCCGTTTACGTGGGGCTCGTCAGCACTCTGGGCCGCAGTGGGCGGCCATGAGCCGGGTGAGGATTCCCAGGTAGTCGTCCCAGGGCGTGGCGACTTCCGGCACCGTCTTGTGGGCGACGACCATGTCGAGCGACGGGATGACCGTGATGAACTGGCCCCAGGCTCCGCGTCCGGTGTAGGCGCCGCGAAACGCTTCCGGGACCGCCGGGCCGTCCCACACCCACCACATGTACCCGTAGCCGAACTCGCCGCCGCGGCGGCTCTCCGGATTCATCTCCTCCGATGGGGTGACCACGCTGGAAATCCGCTCGGCCCATCCCGGCGGAAGCACGCGCTCCTCCCTCCAGACGCCATCCCGCAGCATCAGGTAGCCGATCCGGGCCATGTCGCGGGTCGAGAGGTTCATGTGGTAGGCGAGGTTGTGCGAGCGCGTCGCGTCTCCCGACTTGCGGTGGATCCACCGGTGCCAGTCCTCGAATCCGAGGGGAGCCGCGAGGTCGGTCCCGAGCGCATCGTAGATATTGCGCTCCGTGAGCCTCTCGAAGACCGCACCCGCCGCGTTGAAGTCCCAGTTGCTGTACAGGTAGTAGGTACCGGGCTCCTGCGAGCCGCGGGGCGGGGCGTCCGCGAGGTTGTCCCCCGCGTTCGACGCCGGGTGATAGACCCCGGAGCGTGCGGTGACGAGGTCCAGCACCCGGGCCCGCTTCTCGATCGGGAGGAGGCCCTGGACATCGTCCATGCCCAGGTCTTCGAGCGTGCGTTCGAGATCGATCGTCCCGTCCTCCACATAGCGGCCGTACAGCATGGCGAGGATGCTCTTCCGGACCGAGGCGAGATAGCTGAGCGAATCCACGGGTCCGTGTTCGAAGAGGACGCGGCCCCCGACCACGGCCATCACGGCGGTCGTGTTGATCCCGTCCACGTAGGGGTGGATCGCGTCCAGCGCCTCGGCCGAGAACCCGGCGGAGACGGGATCCGCGATCCGCTCCCATGACGCGCCCGGATAGACGGCCTCCGGCGCTGTCTCGACGGCCGGTTGCGAGCAGCCGAACGCCGCGGCGAGGACGAAGAGCAACGCCGGCAGGCACGCAATCCGCACCCCCGCGACGGGTCCTGTCGCGGTTTTCCGTTTCATCATGATCACCTCTCCGGCGATTCCCGGGGACGAACTCCGGCCAGGAGATACGACTCCCCGCATCGCCGCAAGCCTTCGATACTAACGACCGGGATTCCGAACGGGCCCGTGGCGGCCCGGCATCCGCCGGCCGTCTCCCGTAAACTCGCCCGGTGGCGCCGCGGATTGCGGCGCCCTGTCAAGCGGAGGTGTCCCAATGCGGATCCACGGAATGAAGACCTGGCGTTTCGGCGGAATGCTCGCGGCTGTCCTGCTCGTCTCGGCGGCGGCGTTCGCCCAGGACGGGATGCGGCCGCTCGAACTCGCCGACTACCTCTCCTGGGAGGCGGTCCGGAGCCCGCAGATCTCGCCCGACGGGAAGAGCGTGGTGTACGAGCGGCGCTTCGTGGACGCGATGAAGGACCGCTGGAAGACCGAGCTCTGGCAGATCGGGGCCGACGGTTCCCGGAACCGGTTCGTCACCGAGGGCGGCGGCCCGCGCTGGTCGCCGGACGGCACCCGGATCGCCTTCCTGCGCGACGGGCAGATCTTCGTCCGCTGGATGGACGCCGAGGGCGCGGAGAGCCAGATCACCCGGCTCGACAGCCCTCCCTCACAAATCGTCTGGGCGCCCGACAGCGGGTCCCTCGCGTTCCGGGCGGTCGTGGACCCCGGCCCCGACCCGGCGTGGGCAATCGACCTTCCGAAGGCTCCCGAGGGGGCCGAGTGGACGAAACCGCCCCGAATCGTCACCCGGCTCAACTACCGGCGTGACGGGCAGGGCTACTTCCCGGCCGGTTTCCGGCACATCTTTGTGGTGAGCGCCGACGGCGGCACCCCGCGCCAGCTCACGAACGGGGACTTCCACCACGACGGACCCCGCTTCCTCGGCGACGGCGCGGAGATCGTTTTCACCTCGCTGCGGACGGCGGACGCCGAACACGCCTGGCGGGAGTCCGAGATCTACAGCGTCGACGTGGCGACCGGCCGGATCACCGCGCTCACGGGCCGGACGGGTCCGGATTCAGGACCGGTGCCGTCGCCGGACGGCAGCACGATCGCCTACACCGGGATGGACCACACGACGGACACCTACCGGGAAGAAGGGCTCTACGTCATGGATGCGGACGGGGAAAACCCGCGGGTCATTGCCACCGAGATGGGCCGCCGTCCGGGCATCGTGGGATGGGCGTCCGACGGAAGCGGCGTCTACTTCAACGCCCAGCTCCGCGGAACGAACAACCTCTACCTGGCGCCACTCGATGGAGAGGTGCGGCCGGTGAGTTCCGGGAACCACATGCTCTCGGTCTCCACGGTGGGCGGAGACGGTACGGCGGTGGGGGTCGTTACCTCGTACCACACACCCGGCAACCTGGTCGCGTTCCCGGTGGACTCCCCCGACGAGATGACCACCCTGCACGTCACGAACGCTTCCGTGCTGGCCGAAGTCACCCTCGGGGAGATCGAGGAGATTTGGTACAAGTCCCCGGACGACCTCGACATCCAGGGCTGGATCCTGAAGCCGCCGGACTTCGACCCGTCCCGCAAGTACCCGCTGATCCTGAGGATCCACGGCGGACCGCACGCCATGTACAACAGCGGGTTCGACTTCAAGAACCAGGACCACGCCGCGAACGGCTACGTGGTGCTCTACACGAATCCGCGGGGCAGCAGCGGTTACGGCAGCTCGTTCGGCAACGAGATCAAGAACGCCTATCCGGGCAAGGACCTCGATGACCTCATGGCCGGCGTCGATGAAGTCATCTCCCGCGGCTACATCGACGACCGCAACCTGTTCGTGTACGGCGGCAGCGGCGGAGGGGTGCTCACCTCCTGGATCGTGGGGAACACGGACCGGTTCACCGCCGCGGTTTCGAAGGCGCCGGTCACGAACTGGTTCAGCTTCGTCGGGACCACCGACGGGTCAAGCTGGTACCGCAACTTCGCCAAGATGCCCTGGGACGATCCCGAGGAGCATCTCCGGCGCTCGACGCTTATGTACGTCGGCAACGTCACCACCCCGACCATGCTGATGACCGGCGAGAAGGACCTCCGCACCCCGATGGAGCAGACCGAGCAGTACTACCGGGCGCTCAAGATGCGGAAGATCCCGACGGCAATGGTGCGGCTGACCGATAGCTGGCACAGCCGCAGCCTCCCGCCGACGAACTTCATGCGGGTGCAGCTGCTGCTGCGCAACTGGTTCGAGCGCTTCGCGGTCGGAGACGAGATGACCACCGACGCCCAGCCGCACTAGGGGGGACCGCCGGCCTCCGGATCGCGCCCGCGAAGGTCGGCGTTCCGGGCCGCTACGTCCCTGGCCCCTCCCTACTTCCCGAACAACCCGCAGGCGAAGAGCCCGGGGGTCTTGAAGGGCAGGGGCCCGAGTTCCGTCGCGTAACGGTCCGCCAGCTCCATCATGGTGACGCCCTCGATTGTGTGGAGACCCGCTTCTTCGAGCAATGCGCTCATTCCCGCGAGGCTGTACTCGCTCTTCATCGGCTCGCCGCGTTTTGCTACGTAGGCCTCGAGCCGGGCGCGCATCTTCCGGTGTTCGGGCCAGGAGGAAGCCTCGTCGAACATGTAGTCGAGGACGAGGCGCGAGCCGGGCGCGACCGCCTTCGCGATCGAGCGTGCTGACTCGGCGAGCGTTTCCGGCGTCAGGTAGTAGGTGACCCCCAGGAAGGAGAGGATCGCGGGGCTTTCCGGATCGAACGCCGAGTTTGCCAGGGCTTCGCCAACGGAGACGTGTTCCAGGTCGGCTGGGACGAAGTGGAGTCCCGCGGGCAGCGGGATGCCCGCGCTCCGGATTCGTTCCCGTTTCATTTCCTGCATCGCGGGCCGGTCGATCTCGAACACCGCGAGCGGGGGGATGAGGTCGCTCCGGTGCAGCCCGAAGGAATCGAGCCCGGCGCCCACGATCACGTATTGGCGGATTCCGTCCCGGAAGGCGGCGTCGACCGCCTGTTCCGCGTAGCGGGCCCGGATCAGAAGCCCCAGCATGACCGGCTTCAGGCCGCCCAGGAACCAGTTCGCCAATAGCGTGGTGGCGGGCCGGAAGCGGAGGATCCGCTGCAGCAAGGGGCTCGTAAGCGACGACGCGCAGGGGTCTTCGATCAGCCGGACGCGGTCGCGCTGGTGCCAGGCGCGGAGGGCGGCGGCGAGGTCCGCCGTCGAGGTGAGCCTGGCTCGGGTGCTACCCACGTTTTCCCCACGCAGAATTGTTCCACGAACCGATCACTCCCCAGCGTTCGCCGTTGCCTCCCCACGCCGGGAGCCTCACAATCTCCGGAATGAAGCGCAATTCATCGTTCCTCCGGCCGCTGCCCGTCACGCTGTTCCTGGTGGGCGCCTTGGCCGCCACCGCCGCCGCCCAGACTCAAAAACCCGTGCTCCACGGGAAGCACTGGATGGCGATTACCGGCAAGCCGCTCGGCGCGACCGCCGGGGCCATGATCTTCGGCCAGGGAGGGAATGCCGTGGACGCCGCCTGCGCCATGTTGGGCGCCACCGCGACGATGTTCGACGCCCTGAGCTGGGGCGGCGAGACCCAGGCGCTGATCTGGCACCCCGAGCAGAAGAAGGTGATCGGCATCAACGCCCTCGGCGTCGCGCCCAGCGGCGCCACGCCGGAGTACTTCCGGGGACAGGGGATGGATTACCCGCCCGCGGTCGGCCCGCTCGCCGCGGTCACCCCGGGAACCCCCGGTGGGCTGCTGACGATGCTGGCCGAGTACGGGACCATGTCGCTCGCCCAGGTGCTCGCGCCCGCGATCCAGATGGCGGACGGCTATCCCATCGAGGCGTCCACCGCCCGCGCCATCCAGCGCGGCGCCGACCGGATTGCCGAGTGGCCGTATTCGCGGCGGACGCTGCTGCCCCACCGGGACGCGCGCTCGGCGTCCTCCGGCCCTCAGGACGAGACGGGGAACTACTGGGACCGGGAGGACTCCTCGACCCGTGACTTCGACGCCGGCGGCCCGCTGCCCGGCGAGAACTTCCGCCAGCCCGAGCTGGCCGCGACGCTCCGCAAGCTGGTGGACGCCGAGGCGGAGGCGCTGGCCGGCGGCCAGAGCCGGAAGGAGGCGATCTATGCCGCCTACGACCGCTTCTACAAGGGCGACATCGCGGAGGAGTTCGCCCGCGGCGCCCAGGAGCAGGGCGGACTCATCACGACCGACGACCTCGCGAACTGGAAGGTCCACATCGAGGAGCCGGTCTCCACGAACTACAAGGGCATCGAGGTCTACAAGCTGACCCACTGGGTGCAGGGCCCGGTGCTGCTCCAGGCGCTCAACATCCTCGAGCCCTTCGACCTGAAGGGGATGGGCTACAACAGCTCGCGCTACATCCACACCCTGTACCAGGCGATCAGCCTGTCGTTTGCCGACCGTGACTTCTACTACGGCGATCCCTACTTCCCGCCCGAGGAGCCGATCCGGGGGCTGCTGTCGAAGGACTACGCCCGCCAGCGGGGGGCGCTGATCCGGGAGGACCGGAACGATCCGGCGATCGGCCCGGGCGATCCCTATCCGTTCCAGGGCGGGGAGAACCCGTTCGCCGAATACCTCCACCGGTTCGGCGGGACGTCCGGCACGCCCACCACCGAGGACGAGCGGCAGCAGTTCCTCGACGGTTTCCTCGCCGGGACGACCTCGATCCAGGCGGCGGACGCCTCCGGCTGGGTGGTCTCGGTGACCCCGAGCGGCGGCTGGCTGCCGGCGGTGCTCGCCGGCGAGACCGGGATCGGGCTCAGCCAGCGGATGCAGAGCTTCGTGCTCGACCCGGCGATGAACCCCTACAACGTGCTGGAGCCGGGCAAGCGGCCGCGCGCCACCCTGACCCCGAGCCTCGCGCTCAAGGACGGGGAGCCGTTCCTGTCGTTCGCGGTGCAGGGCGGGGACGGCCAGGACCAGAACCTCCTGCAGTTCTTCCTGAACGTGGTCGAGTTCGGGATGAACGTGCAGGAGGCCGCCGAGGCCGCCAACTTCAACAGCTACCAGCCCCGGAGCTCCTTCGGCGCCCACGAGTCGGAGCCGGGGTCCATGCTGCTGAACAGCAAGGTCCCCGAGTGGATCCGCGACGAGCTGACCGGGATGGGGTATTCGCTCCGGTTCGCGCCGCGCACCTCGGGGCCCATCAACGCCATCTGGTTCGACCGCGAGCACGGCACCTTCTGGGGCGGCTCGAGCCAGCACGGCGAGGACTACGGGGTGGCCTGGTAATGACCGACCGAACCTTTCTCCGTTTCGCGGCGCTCGCCGCCGCTCTCCTGATCGTTCCGGCGGCAGCGTTCGCACAGGCCGAAGCGGAGAGCCCGAAGGCCGCTTCGCTCACCGTCTCGCCGGAGGAGATCACCCTGACCGCCGGCGACACCGCCCAGATCGAGACGACGGTGCTGGATGCGGACGGCAACGAGATGGAGGCCGAACTCCTCTATCTGCCGCTCTACGGCCAGTTCTGGAACCTCGAGATGCGCACCTGGGGCTTCAACATCTTCAAGGTGTCGCGGGAGGGCGAGGTCTCGACCCGGCGTCCCGGCGAGTACGCGGTGATGGTCCGGGTGGTGGGCTCCGGCCCCGACCCCTCGGCGCGGGACTCGGATGCCGAGGGGTATGTCGAGCAGCGGATCCCGCTCACCATCCTGCCGCGGCCGGTGGTGTCGCTCAACGTGACGGCGGAGGGGCCGCTTTACGCGGGCACCGAGGTAACGGTGCGCGCCGAGCCGCTGGATGACGCCGGGACGGTTGTCGAGGGCCTCGATGTCGGTTGGATGTCGTCCGATGACGCCGTCGCGATGCCGGTCGCGCGTCCACCCACGATCGAACGGACCCGCACCCGTGGGGTGCTGGCGCTCGGCGCCGCGGGGCCGGTGACGATCACCGCGACGGCCGGGGCAGCGACGGCGGAAATGTCGCTCGAAGTCGCGCCGAATCCGGTGGCGAAGATGGTGTTGACGGCGGACCGGAGCACGGCGCGGACCGGTGACGTGACACATGTTGACGTGGCCATGACAGATTCCGGGGGGAGCGCGGTGGAAGGCGTGCCGGTGGGGTTCAGCGTCTCGGCGATCACCGACGCGATGGGGATGGGCGGGCCCTCGTCCGGCCTGATCACCCAGGACGGCCGGTTCGTGGCGGATCTTCCCGGTGTCTATACGGTCGTGACCCGGACCGGGCAGGTATCGGCGTCCACCGTGATCCGGGTCGCCGAGCGCGGTGTCCGGCGACCGATCGAACTCGTCGGGCACGGCCGGGTGAAGGACCGGGCCACCTCGGATCTGTGGGTCTGGGAGGCGCCGAACGGGCGCGACTACGCGATGACCGGGACGCACAGCGCTGCCGGGCACGCCTACATCTGGGACGTGACCGATCCCGAGAACCTCGAGATCGTGGACGTGGTGCACGTGGACGCCCGGACCGTGAACGACGTGAAGATCTCGGAGGACGGCGCGACGGCGGTGATCTCCCGGGAGGGGGCGTCGAACCGGCGGAACGGGTTGGTGCTGCTTGACGTGTCCGATCCGGGGACGGGGGTCACGAAGCTCGCGGAGTACGACGACCAGCTCACCGGCGGCGTCCACAACACCTTCATTCACGCGGGACACGTGTACGCGCTCTCCGGCGGCCGCCGCTTCGACATCATCAACATCGAAGACCCGTCCGTGCCCCATCGGGTGGGCAGCTTCGCCCTCGACAACCCGGCGCGCTCCATCCATGACGTCTGGGTGGTGGACGGGATCGCCTATTCGGCCAACTGGAGCGACGGGGTCGCGGTCATCGACGTCGGCGGCGCCGACAAGGGCGGCACTCCGCAGGATCCCAAACTGGTGGGGCAGTTCCCGTTCCCGACGGGCTGGAATCACGCCGTCTACCCCTACCGGAGCGTCTCGACCGGCAAGTTCTACATCTTCGCCGGTGACGAGGCGGCGCGCACCGGCCGCTACAGCCCGCTCGCCGAGATCGGCACCGGGACCCCTGGATACGACGACGAGCCCACCCGCTGGCGCGGCTGGATCCACATCCTGGAATGGGACGAGAACTTCGAGGCGCCGCCGCGCCTGGTCGGCCGCTACGAGGTTCCCGAGGCGGGAAGCCACAACATCTGGATCGAGGACGACGTGATGTACGTCGCCTTCTACAACGGCGGCCTGCGGGTGGTGGACGTTTCGGGTGAACTGCTCGGCAACCTCTACCGGCAGGGCCGGGAGATCGCCCGTTTCCTCCCCCTCGACCCCGAGGGCTTCCTGCCGAACGCGCCGCAGGTCTGGGGCGCCCAGCCCCACAAGGGGATCATCTACTTCTCGGATCGCAACTCCGGGCTCTGGGCGGTCCGCCTCGGCGACCTGCCGGAGGAAACCACCACGGACGCACAGCAGTAGGTTGAAAGCGCCGGCCCCACCGGGAAGACGGGCCCGGAGGCCGGCGCTCCAGGCGTTGGTCGCGTCCCCGGCGGGCTGGCGGGTCGCTGGGGCCGGGTGTGTGTCAGCCGCTCTCTTGGGGCGACCAGTCGTCCGCCTGAAGGTCGTCAATGCGGGAGAAGTGCCGGACGTTCAAGGTGGCGAGGCGGGCGGAGAGACCGACGGCGACGGACGCGATGGCCAGATCCATGTCTTCGATGGGCGTTCCTCGTGCCTGGAGCACGGCCTTCCAGTGGCCGAAAGCCAGGGTTGCCGGTTCCGTCCAGTCCGTCCAGCGCAGGACGGCGCGAAGGCGGCGGAACTCGCTCTCGAGAAGCTGCCTTCGGCGCGAACCGGCCTCGAGGCGTGACAGACCGAATCGGATTTCCGCTGCAACCGGGGTACAGAGGTAAGTGTCGGACGGGTCCTCATCGCGCAAGCGCTGCAGGGCGCCCGAATCACCGTGCATGACGGCCGAGACGGCGCTCGTATCCAGAACCAGCATCAGAATGGGGGGTTGCTCCGGCTTCGGCGGGCTGCTCGGATAGCCCGGTTGAAGTCTTCGCGACCGTCCTGAAGCAGTTTGCGATCTTCGGCGGTCAGGTGATCGTTCGAGAAGAAGTCCTCCGGCCACTGTGTCCGCTCCTCGACAGTACGCCGGCAGGACTCGACGATGACGCGGTTTCTGCTCATGCCGCGCTCGCCGGCGATACGGTCCAGGCTGGCAAGAAGGGGCGCGGGGAAATGGACGCTGGTGTTGGGCATGGCTGGTTCTAATCAAACATGTTATACCAGATAGTCGACCGACACCGCGGTAGCCTGCCTGGAGGTCCGGCGGTCCCGGGGCTCCGGCTATTCCGGAAAATCGAACACCGCCGCCTGGCGGCGGAGTTGCAGCACCAGCGCGTCCGGGTCCACGACGACCCGTTCCGGATCGAAGCCGGCGGTGATCTCGAAGCCCGCTGATCCGCCGGCGTCGAGTGTGACCACCGCGCGGGCGTCCCGATAGTCCCGATGCACGACCGTCCGGGTCGCGTCATCGCCCTCGTCGGACCAGCGCTCGTTCGCGGTGGCGGCGACTTCGACGGTCATCCGCCCGCTCCCCGCGTTCTCGAGCGTGCCCCGGACGAGCCAACCGCTCCCGGTCCGCTCCTTCTTCACCTCCGCGAGCCGGTATTCCGGCACCACCACCTCGTGGAACCACTGCGCGGTGAAGGCGTCGAATGCCTCGGGATCCGGGGCGAAATCCCGCAGCACGGCCAGCATGTCCTGGATCACCGGGAAGTCCGAACCCGATTGGTACGCGTCGATGAAGGCGCGCAACCCCGCCAGGAGGTGCTCCCGGCCCATCTCCTGCTGGAGCATCCACATCACCCAGCCGCCCTTGTTGTAGATGGCCGGCCCGTCCCCCGGCCGTGAACCGTCGATCCTGACCAGTGGGCGCTCGCTGTCCACGAAACGGCCGTCGCCGTAGAGGTCCTCGATCCGCTTGGCGAACTCGATGCGGTGGCGGTCCCCGTGCACTTCCTGGTGGAGCAGGATCGTCGCGTAGTGGGACATGCCCTCGGACAGCATGTTGCCGCCGGGGCCCCGGCCCGGGGTCAGGATGTTGCCCCACCACTGGTGCGCCGCTTCGTGCGCCACGATGGCGAAGGCGGCGTGGGCGCGGGGATCGCTCTTCGTGAGGAACCCGATCCCCTCGCTGAAGGTGATGTTGGTGGGGAAACCCTGGGCGTAGCTGGCGTACGCCGGGAACTCGGAGAGCTTCAGGAGTTCCCAGGGGAAGGGGTAGAACCAGTCCGAGTAGTGCTCCCGGGCGGCGTCCAGCGCGGCGGACATCTCTTCGACGTTGTAGTCGTGTTCCGGGTGGTAGTAGATGGCGGTCCCGCGACCCTCCTCGACCGCGTAGCGGCCGGCGACGATGTTGAAGAGCCGGACCGGCTGGTCGGACTCCCACACCACGGTGCGCCGCCCGTCCCGGACCTCGTCGCTCGTGAGCCGCCCGACGCTGTTCGCCGTGTATTCCTCCGGCACCGTGATCCGGATCCTGGTGGTCAGGGGCTTCCCACCCCAGCCGAGCGCCGGTTCCGTTTCGCCTTCGTAGAAATCGTCGGAATATTCCCGTGCGTCGTAGCGGTTGTCCTTGTCCACGCCGATTCCCGGCAGATACCCGGGAACCGGAGCAAAGGTCGGCCCGAAGGCGGTCAGGACGACCCCCGAGTCCAGGATGAACTGGTTCCGGGGCCCGGCCCTGGTGCCCAGGCCACGGGGATACTCCAGTTCGTAGCGGAAGCCCACGGTGAGCGAATCCCCGGGCGCCAGAGGTGCTTCCGGAGTGATGACAAAAAGCCCCGAGCGATCCTCGGGTTCGGCGGGCTCGCCGTCGAGGGTCCACTCGATGGGGGCCCACGGCCCCGCGGTGATCGGAAGCTGGGGGTACGCGCGGTCCCGGTGATTCACAAACGTGTAGGCGCCGGACACCGAGGCGGAACGCTCCCGTGGCTCAAGGTCCACGTCCAGGTCCACACGGGAAACCGACGGCATCCTGAAGTCCGTCCAGGTCGCCACGTTGCGCCGCCAGTAGTTCTTGGCCGCTTCCTCGGCGTCCGGGCCCTGGTCACCGGCCCGTCCCCAGAAGAACAGCAGCGATCCGAGGAACACGGGGGGCAGCAGGAAGGGAACAAGGCGGAGCCCGCTCCGCGAAAGAGCTCGCGGCTGTAGGCGGTGAAGGATCCGGACAGCGTCGAACTCCTGCCGCCCCAGCCACCGCATCGCCAGGACCAGGAGAAGCGGGACGAGACTCAGGTAGAAGAGGCGGTTCAGGAGGAGGGCGTCGCCGTGGAGCGAGAAGGCGCCCATGTCGCTCCAGAGGCTCACCGAGTTCCAGGCGATCCAGTTGGTAACCCACGGGAGCGGGTCGCCCACGTTCATGCCGTACACCGTGTAGATGAGGACCGCCAGCCCGAGTCCGTACACCGTGTAGCGGTTGCGGAAGAGGGCGAAGGCCGCGGTTACGAATGCCGTCCAGAAGATGAACGTCGGTGCCATCACGCCGCCCCAGGCCGCGAGGAAGGGCCACAGGTCGAAGCCGACAGGATCGCCGAGGAGCTGTCGCACCACGATGATCGCCCACGACGCAATCAGGGCGGCGGCGAGCACCACTCCCGCCACCACGACGGTGCCGGCCGTCTTGCCGAAGAGCATGGCACCGGTCCCGGCGGGCGTCGTCCGATAGATCTCGGCGAATCGCTGGGCGCGCTCCTTCATCAATGACTCGACGGTGTAGAAGAGCAGCAGGACGCAAACGAGCAGGCTGAGGGTGTTGAACTGGCGCGCCGCCATCGCTCCCGACGTCAGCAGCAGCGGCGCGTCGAAGGGTCCGAGGGCGAAGAGACTCTGGCTGACGGATTGCCAGAGGATCAGCGGGACGAACAGGTACATCCCGGGCCTCACGAGCAACTCGAGAACTTCGGTCCGGCCGATCGCGGTTGCCGCTGCCAGGAATCCGGGGGGCTCGGTCCGCATGCCCAACTCGCCCAGCGTGCCCGCTGCCGGTGGCTGGATCGCTTCGGCGTCCTCCGGCGCCCGCTTCCGCCCGCTCCGGCGGAAGCCGATCACCACGGCATCGGTGTCACCCCGGAGGAGCCTCCGCGCAGTGTTCCGGGCCGCGGCCTCGACGGCCAGAAGTCCAACGCCCGCCACGGCGATGCGGCTGAGCAGGAATCCGGCGTCCGCCGGCAGGGGCGCAGTGTTGTAGAAGTCCATTCCCTGATCGAGCTTCAAGAAGGTCTCGTTCAGCCAGCGAAATCCCGACGGATCGACGAGCATGAGCGCGCGGTTGACCGCCGGGTCGAGCCAGCTCGGAGACCACGAGACGAGGAATCCCAAAATGACCAGCACCACCGTGACCGGAAAGGCAAAGACCACGATGGGCCGGCGGGTCCAGGCGCCGAGAAGGAACGGCACGCCCGCGAAGAACATGATCTGGGGAAGCCCGAGGAGCAGGGCGGGGTAGAGGTAGTTGCCCGGAACGAACGGCCCGATGTGCCGAACATCCTCGCCGGTCGCCAGAACGTGGTTGAAGCCCGCTGACATGGCCAGGAACAGGCCCCAGATGACCAGGAAGGCGAGGGCCGCGCCGGCGAAGCTGCCCCACGCATACTCCCGGGGGGTCAGCCGGGTGGAATGGAGGATCTCGCCAATCTGGAACTCGCTGTCCCGGATCAGGACGAGGCCGGCGGCGATGGCCAGAAACCAGGCGCCCATCCCCGTAATCAGGATCGACTGGAACATGGTCTGGGCGAAGACGGAGGTGATGTGCGACCGCTCGCCTCCGGCGGTCGCGTCGCCGCTCGAGATGGTCACCGCCCCCTCCGAGAACCCCCAGGCCGCAAGCGCCAGAACCCCGAAGAGGAACCAGTAGGACGGCCGCCGGAGCGCCGACGAGAGTTCCCGGCGGGTGACGGCGGCGAACCGGGCGAACGAGGTCACGAACCGGTGTGCTCCGCGGCCTCCGGTGTCGCGCCGTTCCCGGATCTCCTGTTCCGGGTAAGGAGCAGGTAGGCGTCTTCGAGACTCGGGGCGACCGGCTCGAAGCCGTCGGGAGGCAGTCCGTTCGGGACGTGCACGCGGACCCGGTTCCGACCCTCGATCAGAACGGCCTGAGTGATCTCGAAGCGGTCCGTGAGGTCGGCCATCCGGTCCTTCTCGACCGCGCCTTCGAAAATCGCGCCTTCGAGCCGAGCCCGCGCCTCCCCGGGAGTGGTGTCGGCCACGATCCGTCCGCCGGTCAGCACCGCCACTCTCGGACACAGGACGGAGATGTCTTCCACGATGTGCGTGGAGAGCAGCACCAGGCGATCTTCGGCGAGTTCGGCGAGGAGTCGGTAGAACCGCATCCGCTCCTCGGGATCGAGTCCGGCGGTGGGCTCGTCCACGACGACAATCCGGGGGTTCCCCGCCAGCGCCTGCGCGATTCCGAGGCGCTGTCTCATGCCGCCCGACCAGGTCCCGACCTTGCGCTTCGCCGCTTCCCGCAGGTTCACCCGCTCGAGGAGTTCCGCGGCAAGCCGCTTCACACCCCGCGGCGCCTTGACGCCCTTCAGCACGAGGAGGAAATGGAGCATCGCCGCCCCGGTCAGGTGGGGATAGAAGCCAAAATGCTGGGGGAGGTAGCCGAGCTGACGGCGGATTCGCCGAGGGTCTACGCTCACGTCCTCGCCGTTGAGGAAAACGGCGCCGGACGTGGGCTCCAGGAGGCCGGCGACGATGCGCATCAGGGTGGTCTTACCGGCGCCGTTTGGCCCGAGGAGCCCCAGCATTCCGCGGGACGCTTCGAGCGAGACGCCCTGAAGTGCGGCGACCGGGCCCGGATAGACCTTGACGAGGTTGCTGATTTCGAGCATCGTGCCGCTCCGTTCAGGGTTCTTCTAACAGCCGGTGGTGGAACTGGCGTGAGCACCGAGACGCCCGCTGGGCCTCGCTGACAAGGCGCGCGAGGGAGGAATACCCGGTGTATTTCGACCGAAGCGCAACGATGAGTGAGCCGAAGGCGAGGGGTTCAGCGGGGATTCAGCGGGCGTCGAATGCCGCGTGAGTTTCACCACAGGCTGTTAACCGTTCCAACGCTGTTCCGTTCCCGCCGGTTCGCTGCTCCGCGCGGAACATGATTCGACCGGGTGCCTGAAACAGCCGGGTTGTGGACCCTCTGTTTCGCACGGCGCGTCGTCGTGCGCGGCACTCATTTCGGTAGGACGCAGAATCATCGTTGCCGGTTTCGCGCTCCCGCGCGATGCCGGCCGGAGGCCGGCGGTCCAAGCCGTCTCCGCCTCCACCATAGGCCGGCGGTTCCGCTACAGCTCGGCGTGTTGCGCGGCGGCGCCGGGGCCGAGGAAGGCCTCCACGTACTTGGCGCCGGTGCCGGTGTTGAAGAGCACCACGGTGTCGTCCTCCGTCACCTCGCCCGACTCGCGGAGCCGGCGGAGCGCGCTCAGGCAGGCGCCGCCCTCGGGAGCGGCGAAGATGCCTTCGGCGGCGCCGATCCGCCGGGCGTCGCGCATGAGTTCCTCGTCGCTGACCGCGATCGCCGAGCCTCCGCTCTCCCGGACCGCGGCGAGGATCAGGAAGTCCCCGAGCGCCTTGGGGACCCGGAGCCCGGAGGCCACGGTGTGCGCGTCCTGCCACATTTCCGAGGCTTCCGCGCCTTCCTCGAAGGCCTTCGGGATGGGAGCGCAGCCCTCGGACTGCACCGAGATCATCCGCGGCCGCTCGGAGCCAATCCAGCCGAGCTGCTCCATCTCGTCGAACGCCTTCCACATGCCGATGAGGCCGGTGCCGCCGCCGGTCGGGTAGAGGATGACGTCGGGCAGGCGTCCGAGCTGCTCGAAGACCTCGTAACCCATCGTTTTCTTGCCCTCGATGCGGTACGGCTCCTTCAGGGTGGCCACCTCGAAGAGTCCGCGTCCCGGCGCCATTTCGGCGATCATCCGCCCGGCGTCGGAGATCAGGCCGTCGATGGAGTGGACCTCGGCCCCGTACACGGAGGCTTCGATCCGGTTCACCTCGGGACAGTCGCGCGGGACCGCGACCACGCACTCCATCCCGGCGCGGGCCGCGTAGGCGGCGGCGGACCCACCGGCGTTGCCGGCCGAGGGCAGGGCAATCCCCGATCTTCCGAACTGGTAGGCCGCGGAAACCGCGAGACAGAGCCCCCGGTCCTTGAAGCTGCCGGTGGGGTTCATCCCCTCGTCCTTGATGAGCAACTCCCGGATCCCGAGCTCGGCCCCCAGGGTGGGGGCGGGGTGGAGCGGGGTTCCGCCCTCACCCAGCTTGAGGCAGTGGCGCTCCTTCTGGATGGGAAGTACCTCGTGGTACCGCCACAGATCGAACGGGCGGTTCTTGATGGCTTTCGGGGTGAAGGTTGCGGCGGCGGCCTCGAGGTCGTAGATGGCGAGCAGCGGGTGCTTCTCGTTCGAGAGGTTCTGGGGCGCGAAAGCGTCGTGGTGGTGCCCGGTCTTCGAGCACTCGAGATGGGTGAGAAAGGAGTAGGGCGTTATCACGTCAGACCGAGAGGATGCTCTCCTCCTTGCGTGACGCGATCTCCGCGATGCGCTTCACGTGGGCGTCGGTGGCGCTTTGCACCTCGGCTTCGAGGTCGTGCTCGAGATCCTCGGACAACTCCTTGTTCTTGACCAGCTTCTTGGCGCGCTGGTTGGCGTCGCGCCGCACCTGCCGGAGCGCGTTCTTGTGCTCCTCCGCCATGCGGCTGATGCTCTTCGCGAGCTGCTTGCGCCGTTCCTGACTGAGCGGCGGGATCGGAATCCGGAGCATGGTCCCGTCCGAAGCCGGGTTCAGGTCGAGGTCGGCTGCGCGGATCGCCCGGTCGATCGCCGGCAACAGATTCCGCTCCCAGGGCTGGACGGTGATGGTGCTGGCGTCGGGAGTCTTCAGGGTGGCGACCTGGTTCAGCGGCATGAGTTGTCCGTAGTAGTCCACCCGCACCGAATCCAGGAGAGCCACCGAGGCCCGGCCGGTGCGCACCGAAGCCAGTTCGTGCTCGAAAACCTCGACCGTCTTGTCCATCCGGCGGGTCAGGTCGTCCAGAATTTGGTGACGCATCGTCGTCTGCTCCTCTCTACTCGTTGTCCTCGCCGGGCGCTTTTTCGACCCGGGTGCCGACGTCCTTGCCGCGAGCGGCTTCCCGGATGTCGTCCTGGTGGCACACCACGATCGGGAGGTCGTTCTCCATGCAGAGGGAGATCGCGGTGGTGTCCATGAAGCGAAGCTCCTGGCGGATCGCTTCCAGATAGGTGAGGCGATGGATCGGGCGCGCCTCCGGATCCTTTTCGGGGTCGCCGGTAAAAACTCCCGGCACCCGGGTGGCCTTGATGAGCACGTCGGCGCGAATCTCGTTGGCGCGCAGCGCCGCCGCGGTGTCCGTCGAAAAGTAGGGGTTCCCGGTGCCCGCGGCGAAGAGGGTGATCCGTCCCTTTTCGAGGTGCCTGAGGGCCCGGCGGCGAATGAAGGGCTCGGCCACCTGCCGAACGGTGATGGCGGACATCACCCGGGTGTGGCGACCGAGTTTCTCGAGCGCCTCCTGAACTGCGAGGGCGTTGATCAGGGTGGCCAGCATCCCCATCGAATCCGCGGTGACGCGGTCCATGCCGCGGGTCTCGGCGCCGAGCCCCCGGAAGATGTTCCCGCCACCAATCACGCAGGCGGTTTCGATGCCGTCCCGGTGGACCGCGGCGATGAGCCCGGCCATTCGCTCGACCTCTCCGGCCGAGATGCCGGCGTGCTCCTCGCCCTTGAGCGCCTGGCCCGACAGCTTGAGCAGGACGCGGCGCGGTGGGTTCGGCTGGCTCCCGCTCATGCCGTCATGGTACGCGGCTTTCGCTGCGACCGGACGGAAAAGAGAGCGCCGCCAGAGCTGTTAAAGCTGCTCGCCGCGTTCGAACCGAATGAAGCGCCGGATCTGGATGTTTTCCTTGATCGCCTGCGCGGCCTCCAGGATCCGGTCCTGGACGCGCGTCTTCTTCGAGTCGTCGAGGGCGTACATCTGCTCGAGGAGCACCCGCTCGGAAAGGAATCGATCCAGCTTTCCGGACACGATGCGATCGACCACCGCGGGCGGCTTGTTGGCGTTCTTCGGATCCTGCGCCAACTGCGCGTGGATCAGTTCGGTTTCGTCACGGATCACGTCTTCGGGAACGTCCTCGCGCCGGACCCAGCGGGCCGGGGCGGGGTAAGCGCAGGCGATGTGGATCGCCACGTCGTTCGCGAGGTCGCGGAAGGTCTGGTTCCGGGCGACGAAATCGGTTTCGCAGGACAGTTCCACCATGACTCCGATCCGGTGGTCATGGATGTACGAGTGGATGAGGCCCTCGCTGGTCGCTCGCCCGGCACGGCGCTCCGCCGCCGCGGCGCCCTTCTCGCGCAGCAGGCGGATGGCCTTGTCGAAGTCGCCATCCGCGTCGACGAGAGCCTTCTTGCAGTCGGCGAAGCCCGCTCCGGTCTGGTCCCGGAGCTTCTTGACGTCCTGGGCGCTGATGGCGGGCATTGGGGAGTCTCCTGTCAAAGCCGCCGGAGCGGCCACTTTGGGGTGTTGCTGATCGAGGGCTTCCGGTCAGCCGGTCGTGGCTGGCGCGGAATCCTCGGACTCTGAACTGGCGACGGCGCCCACGGCTTCAGCCGCTTGCGGCGTCGGAGCCGGCGTGTCGCTCGGGGCGGCGGTTCCGCCGGGAGCCACAGCGCCGGTCGTTTCGGAGCGACTCGAATTCGAACTCTCCGGACCCGGGCTGCTCGCGTTCGCGCTTCCCGCTTCGCGGCTGGCGACGTCCGCCGTCTCTCCGGACGCCGCTTCCGGCGCGGCTCCGTCCGAGTCGGCTCCGAATGCGGCCAAACCGCGGAGTTGCCGGCCGTCCTCGAACGCGCTCGCGACACGGTGGGTGAACAGGCGAATCGCCCGCAGGGCGTCATCGTTCCCCGGAATCACGTAGTCGATGAGGTCAGGGTCGCAGTCGGTGTCCACGATCGCCACGATCGGGATCCCGAGCTTTCTCGCCTCCTGGACGGCGATCATCTCGTTCTTGGGATCCACGATGCAGACGGCGTCGGGTAGTCGGTCCATCTTCTCGATTCCGCTCAGCGTCTTTTCCATGCGCCGCCGGCGCTTGTCGAGGCGCGACCATGCCTTGTTCGAGAAGCCGCCCTGATCGGCGTTTTCGGTGATGTCCCGAAGCTCCTGGAACTTGGCGATGCTCTTGCGGATGGTCTGGAAGTTCGTGAGCAGTCCGCCGAGCCAGCGGTGGTTCACGTAGAACGCCTCCACCCGGGTCGCTTCGGACGCGATGACCTCCTGGGCCTGGCGCTTCGTGCCGACGAAGAGGATGGTCTTGCCCTCGGCGCCGAGCTTGGAAATGAAATTGAGCGCGTCCCGGAAGAGCGGCAGGGTCTGGTTGAGATCCACGATGTGGATCCCGCTCCGCGAGCCATAGATGTACGGCCGCATCCGCGGGTTCCACCACTTGGTCTCGTGGCCAAAATGGAGGCCTGCTTCCAGCAGGTCCCGCATCGTTACGGTCGTGGACATCGGACTATCGGCAGGCGGACGCCCGCCAACCAAAACCCGGAAGCAGGTGGCGAGCCATCGTCAGCGCTTGGAGTACTGGAAGCGCTTGCGGGCGCCTGGTTGTCCATACTTCTTGCGTTCCTTGCGCCGCGCATCCCGGGTGAGGAAACCCCGCCGCTTGAGTTCGGGCCGGAGCCGGGCGTCGTTGTCGCTCAGCGCCCGCGCGATGCCGAGCCGGACCGCGGCCGCCTGTCCGGACAACCCGCCGCCCTTGACGCGGGCATCGACATCCACGGCCGTGCCCTGCTCGGTGGCGAGCAGCGGCTGGGTGACCCAGTTCTGGTAGGTGTCTCTCGGGAAGTACTCCGAGAGGGGCCGCTGATTGATCAGGATCTCGCCGGAACCGCTCCGCAGGTACACCCGCGCGATGGAGCACTTCCGCTTGCCCGTCCCGTAGGCGAGGGGTTCGGACATCAGGATGACGGGCCGAGACGGGCAGGGAGGGGTTCCGGCTGCTGGGCCTCGTGCGGATGCTCGCCGCCCGAATACACCTTCAGCTTCAGGAACTGCGACCGCCCGAGACTCCCCTTGGGAAGCATCCCCCGCACCGCGCTCTCGACAAGGCGCTCGGGGTGGCTGCTGCGCACCTGGGCGGCGGTCCTTGACTTGAGACCGCCGGGCCGTCCGCTGGTCCGGTGGTACACCTTCTGCTCTTCCTTGCGGCCGGTGAGGCGGACCCGGGAGGCGTTGAGCACGATTACGTGGTCACCACAATCGAGAAACGGGGTCCAGGAAGGCTTGTGTTTGCCGATCAGCACCCGCGCCACGCGGCTCGCGAGGCGGCCGAGAGGCTGATCATCCGCGTTCACCACGAACCAGCGACGCCGAATTTCACTGGCGCGTGCGAAGGTCGTGCCTGCCGAACGGGACAAGATGCTGAGGATGGGGTCGGTTGGGCGTGCGATAGCAGTGTGTTGAGGGGTTCCAGAGTAAAAAAATTTCGGGCGCGTCGCTTCCCGGCAGGTCCCGGTCCGATTGCCGCCGGAACGTGCGGAGGTCGCGGTGTCGCCCGAAGCGGGCAGTATAACAGCCTGCAGGCAGCGGTTGCGCACTTCAATTTGCGAGCGAACGCCGACGTAGGGGCAGTCCTCCCGGTGGGTACCGGCACCGCGCGGCCCAGGCGCCCGAGCGGTGCAGCGCCATCCGCCTCCGGTCACGGCTTGTCTTCCCGCGTCCCGGTAAAGTTGGCTCCGGAAATCAGGCGCAAATGAAGAACGGCTCTCCCGGGATCTCCGCCGACCTCGCATTGGGGGACGCCGGCGACCCGCTGTCCCACCCCGCGGCGCTCCGCGCCGCCTGCCGCAGCGGGCAGTTCGATGAAACCACCTCCGGTGCGTGCCCGGGGTTTGCCCAAGCCAACCTGATCGTGCTGCCGCGGTCTCTGGCCGGGGATTTCCGCGTGTTTTGCGACCGGAACCCCAAGCCTTGTCCGCTCCTGCTGACGAGCGAGAGCCCGGTGCTGACCGCCCTGGCTCCGGGCGCGGACCTCCGGACCGACGTCCCGCGGTACCGGGTGGCCAGGCGTGGCGGCCCGCCCGTCGAGGTCGCCGACGTGCTCGAGGTGTGGAACGCGGATCTCACCGCGTTCCTGCTCGGATGCAGCTTCGGCTTCGAGGCGGGACTCGTGGAGGCGGGCATCCGCCTCCGCCATCAGGACGAAGGGCGCGTGGTGCCGATGTACCTGAGCCGGCGGGAGTGCGAACCGGCGGGGCCGTTCCACGGGCGCCTCGTAGTCACCATGCGGCCGATCCCCGAGTCCCGGGTGGAGGATGCGGTTCGGATCAGCGGTGAACAACCGCTCGCGCACGGAGCGCCGGTCCACATCGGCGACCCGGCGACGCTGGGGATCCATGATCTTTCCCGGCCTGACTGGGGCGAGGACGGGGGACTCCTACCGGGAGAAGTCCCCGTGTTCTGGGCCTGCGGCGTGACCTCGCAGGTGGCCTGTGGCAACGCCCGGCCGGACCTGATGATCTCCCACGCTCCGGGCTTCATGTTCGTCACCGACGTCCCGGTCGCGCAGCAGAAGCGGCCGTTACAGGCGGCGTAGACCTGACCACCGAGGTGAACCCGATGCGACTGATTGCCCTTTCCGCTCTTTTGGCTCTCGCGCCGGGGGCCGTCTCGGCCCAGTGGACGAACCGCTACCCGAAGCTCGAGGGGTATTCCCACCATGTGTACGTGGAGGGCTTTGAGCTGCCGATGGTGGCCGCCGGGCCGACGGATCCGGCTCCCTCGCCCGACGGGAAGACCATCGCCATTGCCGCGCGCGGCTGGATCTGGCTGCTCGACCCGGCGACCGGAGTGGCCCGGCGCGTCACCAGCGGGCCGGCGCTCGACAGCCGTCCCGCATGGCATCCCGACGGGACCCGGCTGGCGTTCCTCCGCGACGACAGCGAGCGCCTCACCATCTGGTCGCTCGACATCGCTTCCGGCGAGGAAACGCTCCTCTTCGAAGACGACTCCATCGTTCTCGACCCCGCCTGGGCGCCGGACGGAGAGACCCTCTATTTCAGTGCCGCGACCGAGGGCGACCTCGACATCTGGCGGCTTTCGCTCGAGACGGGCGAGCCGGCGCGGGTCACCGAGCGGCGCGGGTTGGAGGTCCGGCCGCAACCCCTTCCGGATGGAGGTCTTGCCTACCTTTCCAAGGGCGGATCCTCGCCGGACGCGGTGATCGTTCGCGACGCTTCCGGGGCCGAGACCTCGCTGAGGGCCGAGTCCATCGCCTCGCAGGCACGGCCCGGCGCCGCCCGGGGGCGGGCGGTCCTCGCGCTGAATTGGCCGGCCGGAGACGGGGGTGACGGCTACCGCCTGATGCTGCTCGACCCGGAAAAAGCAGATCCGATGGAGTTGGTGGCGGCGCGCGGACTGCCGCTCACTCCCGCGTTCACGCCGGACGGAGAGTCGGTGATCTACACGGAGGCGGACGAGAACGAACGGTTCCGCCTGCGGAAGATCAGCACCCGGGGCGGCCCGGTGACCGAACTCCCGATTCGGGGCTGGGATTTCGGAGCGCCGCTCGCCCGGGTGCGGATCACCACGCGGAAGGCGGATGGGGGATCGCCGGTGCCGGCGAGGCTCGAAGTGCTGGGCCCGAACGGGCACCCCGCGGTCGTTCCCGGGGTGTTTCCGCGCTTCGACGGGACGAACGGCCGAATCTACTTCTATTCGCCCGGGGTGATCGAGGTGGAGGTCCCGGCGGCCTCGGCGGGGAAGGTGCGGATCACCGCGACGCACGGCTTCAGCAGTCTCCCCGCCACGGCGTCGGTTGCCGTCGCGCCTGGAGAAACCGCGGAGGCCGACCTGGCCTTCGAGCCGCTCTGGGACGCGCGGGCGGCCGGCTACCGCTCCGCCGACCACCACTTCCACCTCAACTACGGCGGCGTGACGCGGCTGTCGCCCGACGATCTGGAACTGCTGCTCGCGGGCGAGGACATGGATCTCGGCACGCCGCTGATGGCGAACCTCCACCACCGGCGGAATGACACCGAGTTCTTCATGGACCGCCGGGTGGACGGAGTCCCGGCGGTCCTGTTCGGCCAGGAGATCCGCTCCCATTTCCTCGGCCACCTCGGTCTCGTGGGAATCGAGAGCGTCTTCTGGCCCTGGTTCTGGGGACCGGGCTATCCCGTGTACGAGGCGGACGACCGTCCCAACCTGGACGCGCTGTCCCATTCGCGGAGCCAGGGCGGGGTCAGCGCCTACATGCATCCGGTGTCGCGCCCGGATCCGTTCGGGAGCGCGGAGGGGCTGGGCGCCATTCCGATCATGGTGATTCCCGACGCCCTGCTCGGGGATCTGGACACCCTCGAGGTGGCGTGCCTGTGGACGAACGAGTTCGGCACCGCGGACCTCTGGCACCGGTTCCTGAATCTGGGGGTGCCGCTCGCCGCCTCCGCCGGGACCGACGTGATGCTCGACTACCACCGGACGATGGCGGTTGGCACGACGCGGATCTACGTCTACGTGCCGGGACCCTTCCGCATCGGGCCGTATCTGGAGGCTCTCAAGGCGGGGAAGAGCTTCGTGACGACGGGTCCACTGCTGGACTTCCGGGTGGAAGGCGCGCGGCCCGGCGAGGCGACCGGGCAGGGCGGGGAGGCCGGCTGGACGCTGACGCTCGCCCATACCGGACCCGTTTCCCAGGTGGATCTCCTCGTGAACGGCGCGGTCGTGGAGACCGTTTCGGGACTCGACGGCCCGGGAGTCCGCGAGTTGAGCGGCACGCTCACGCTCCCCGCCGGGGGCTGGGCCGCGGCCCGGGCCCATGGCGGCGAGGAGAGCTGGCCCGGGATGAACGGTTCCGTCTTCGCGCAGACCTCACCGGTCTGGATCGGGGAGGTGGGGAGTCGCGACCCGGCGGCCGCGGAGGCCGCCGCGCGGGATCTGCTCCGCGCCCTCGATCACTCGGAGGCCGAGGTGCGCGAACGCTACGGCGAGATCCCGATTCCGCGCATCCTGGAGCGCTTCACACTGGCCCGCGAGCGGCTCCAGGAGTTCCTGAGGTAGGCAGACCACAGTGCTCGGTCCGCTGGGCTCTGCCCAGCGGTGCCGACCAGAGGTCGGCGTTCCCGTACCGGGTGCGCCGTGAGGGCAGACACCAGTGCGCGGTCCGCTGGGCTCCGCCCTGCGGTGTTCTCCGAGTTCTACCCGCCCGCGTCGAAGCGCCCCAGCAAATCCCCGAACTGCGCGAGCGGCACGGCCTCGCCGCCGCGCCGTTCTTGTCTTGCAGCCCCGCCGTAAACCACCGCGCCGGCGGCAATGCCGGAGACGATCGCCGAAACCTTGTTGAGGCCGGAAAACCAGTCCGAAGCGATCGTGGCGCCGGACTTTGCTTCGACTGCCAGCAATCGCTCGCCGGATCGGTAGAGCAGGTCGCACTCGAGGCCCCGACGGTCGCGAAAGAACGAGACGAGCGGTCGTCGACCGCCGTTGTACGCGTGCTTCAGGGCCTCGACTACGACCGCGTTCTCGAACAACGCGCCGCGCAGCGGATGGGTCTGCAACTGTCCGGCATTCTCGATGTCCAGCAGCCAGGCGGCTAGGCCCACGTCGTAGAAGTAGAGCTTCGGCGACCGGACGAGTCTCTTTCTGACGTTCGCGTGGAAGGGCTCGAGACGAAACAGGATGTAGCTGGCTTCCAGGAGCGAGAGCCAGCCCCGCGCGGTGGCGTGGGTAACTCCGGCATCGGCGCCGAGAGCGGTGTAGTCGAGCAACTGTCCCACTCTCCCGGCGCACAGCCGGACGAACCTGCGAAAGGCGTTGAGGTTCCGGATTTCACCGATCCGCCGGACGTCGCGTTCCAGATAGGTCTCGACGTAGTCGCCGAGAGCGATGGCGGGGTCCAGGTTCTGGTCGTAGATCCTCGGGAAGAAGCCGGTGAAGAGGAGGTCATCGAGCCCCGGGGCGGTTCCGCCGCCGCGGAGTTCTCCGATGGACAGTGGCAGCAACCGGAGCAGCGCGGTGCGTCCCGCCAGCGATTGATCGACCTTGTCCATGAGCAGGAACTGGCCGCTCCCGGTGAGCACGAAGAGTCCGTTCGTCCGGCGCTCGTCGGCCAGCACCTGAAGCCAGGACAACAGCTCCGGAACCCGCTGGATCTCGTCAAGGATGGCGCCGTCGGAGTAGCTGCCCAGAAAACGCTCCGGATCCTCCTCAGCGAAGCGGCGTGAGCGCGGGGACTCCAGGTTCACGTAGGCGAGGTCGGGGAAGGCGGCCCGGCAAAGCGTGGTCTTCCCCGATTGCCGCGGCCCGGTGACGGTTACGAAGGGGTACTGGCGGAAGAGCCGCTGGAGGTGCGGGGTGATGGTGCGCGGGATCATTGGGCGGAGGGGACGGGAGTGGACAATATGAAGATAATATCTTCATATTGTCCACATCACGCGTGCGAACCGCCACCAGAAACCCCCACCTTGGCGGGCCTGCGGCCCGCGTGCCGACCGGAAGTCGGCGTTCCCGTACCGGGTGTGCCGTGCGGGTTGATGGGGTTCCCGTACCGGCGGTGCCGTGCCGGTCGGAGTTCCCTTCGCGCCCTCTACCCGCCCAGGTCCACCACCCGGATGTTCCGCCAGTGGACCTTGATGCCGCCCCCGTCGTGGATCTGGAGCGCGATCGACCCCTCGCCGGCCCCGATCTGCTCGTCCTCGAAGTCCACCATGCGGGTCCCGTTCAGCCAGGTGGTCACCCGGTCGCCGACCGCCCGGACGCGCAAGGTGTTCCACTCGCCCATGCGAAGGGCCGCTTCCAGCGCCGGATCGGGTTGCACGAGCCAGCCGCGGCCGTAGGACTCGTAGATTCCGCCGGTGAAGAGGCCGGGCGGCGCGACTTCGGCCTGCCAGCCGTTCACGATCGTGCCCTCGACGCTGGAACGGAAGAACACCCCGCTGTTGCCATCGGCCTCCTGCAGGAAGTCGATGGTCAGGTCGAAGTCGCGAAACGTGCGGGCAGTCTTCAGGTAGCCGTATTCGGCATCGGGCCCGCTCTCGCACACGAGTTCCCCGTCCTCCACGTACCAGCGCTCGGTGCCGTGTACCTCCCAGCCGTCGAGACTCTCGCCGTCGAAGAGGGAGACCGGTTCGAGAGGCCGGATCCTGACACTCCGGTACCAGACGTTCCGGCCGTGGTCCTGGAGGCCGATGGGGCCTGACGCGGCCCGGCCGTAACGCGGATACGGGGCGAACTTGCTGGCCGCGACCAACTCCTCCCATTCCGCCGAGCCGAGCTCGTACTCCACCGTCTTCTGGCCGTTCAGCCAGTGCTCCACATGGTTGTTCAGGACCCGGATGCGGCCCTCGTTCCATTCGCCGGGCCCGTGCAGGGTCGTCTCGCCCGCTGAGTGCAGGTCGTAGTTGTCGCCGGTGAGATGGGTGTTCATGTCCATCGTCCCCATCTCGATGTAGGCGTCGTCGTCCAGCACCTGGTACTCGGGCGCGTTGAACCAGATTTCGGAGCCCTCTTCCTCGATCACCCGGTAGAGGACGCCGCTGTTGGCCACCTCCGAGAGACGGAACTCGAACTTGAGGTCGAAGTCGGCGAAGGATTCGGTGGTGACGATGTCCCCGCCCACCGGAACGTCCGGGTCCGTGGCGGTCGCGCCCACGACCAGCATGCCGTCCATCACGCCCCAGCCGGTGTCGGGGAACTCGTCGCGGTTGTAGCCGCGCCATCCGTTCGCCGTCTCGCCGTCGAAGAGGAGGCGCCAGCCCGCGGCGCGTGCGGCTTCGGTGAGAGTGTGGGGCGGGCCGAACCGGCCCCCGGCGGGAGCGGCCGCCCCTGAGTCAGCGTTCCCCCCGGCGGGAGTCTCGGCGTCGCCCGCGCAGCCGGCGGCGCAGACTGCCAGAAGCAGCGCGATCCCCACGGTGCTCGCTTCGTTCGGTTTCCTCATCAGGTGAGCCTCATGGCCTCGGGATCCCACCCGACGCTCTGTTCCTGGAAATGGCTGAGGTTGCAGGCCAGCGCGGGAGCGGCGGCCCTGAGACCGAACGCCGCGTCCTGCAAGACCGGAGGTCCGCCCCGGACCGCCTCGAAGAAATTGAAGAAATGGTCCACGTGGGCCCCGCGATAGCCGCGCTCGACCTCGTAGCGGATTTCGACCGGCGGCCGCATGCCGACCCGGGCAGGCAGCCCGGCTTCGCTCCCCGCCGCCTCGGCCATCTTTTCCCGGGAGAAGGCGTCCATCGGATCCACCGCCTCGTTCTTGCGCAGCACCACGCCGGTCCAGGTGACGTCCATCGCCCCCTCGCTCCCCACCAGCCGCAGGAAGGTGCTGCCCGACGTCCCATCCACGAAATTGACCCGCAGGGAGAGGTTGAAGGCGGGATGCGTCCCGGTCGCGGGATAGTCGAACATGCCGAGGAGCACGTCCGGCACCTCGCGGCCGTCCTTCCAGTAACGGAGCCCGCCCGTCGCCTGGACGCGCGTCGGGCCGCGTGAGCTCACGACGAAGTGCAGGCTCGAAAAGAGATGGACGAACAGGTCGCCCGCGACCCCGGTGCCGTAGTCGCGGTAGTTGCGCCAACGGAAGACGCGCAGCGGGTCGTAGGGAACCTCCGGCGCCGGGCCCAGAAAGCGCTTCCAATCGACTGTCGCTTCCGACGCGCCGGCGGGGATCGGGTATTGCCAGGCGCCGAGCGGATCGTTCCGTGCCCAAAAACCCTCGGCGTAGTTGAGTTCGCCGATGGCGCCCGCCTCGTAGAGCTCCTTCGCCTTCTCGTTGCCGAGCGAACTCATTCCCTGGCTGCCCACCTGGAAGACGCTGCCGGATTCCTCCGCGGCCTGGATCAGGCCGTGCCCTTCGCCGATGTTGTGGACCATCGGCTTCTCGCAGTACACCGCTTTTCCGGCCCGGAGCGCGTCCACCGAAATAGGCTGGTGCCAGTGGTCGGGCGTCCCCACGATGACCGCATCAACTTCGTCGCGCGCGATCACCTCCCGGTAGTCGCGGGTGGTGGAGATGTCCCCGTGCCGTTCGCGGGCGGCGTCCAGCCGGCCAGCGAAGATGTCGCACGCGGCCACCAGCTCGACCCCGGGGATACGCAGCGCCGTGTTCACGTTTGCCATGCCCATCCCGCCCGCACCGATCACGGCGAGGCCGATGCGGTCCGAGGGGGCGACCTGGCGGGCCGGCGGCTCTCCCGTCCGCTCGCGGCGTTCCCCGCGGGCCATCGGGCGCCGTTCGCCGAACAACGCGGTCGGGACGGTCGCGGCCGCCGCCGATCCGGCGGCGACGGTCTTGACGAACTCCCGCCGGCTGCGGGCGGGGATCTCGGGACTGGGCTGTCGTGTTTCGCTCATGGGTTCGTCCGTGGGGAAGCCGGTACGGGGGGAGTCGGCTGGCGGATGCCGGTTCAGTTCAGCGGCGCGATCTTTCCGGGCGACTCCTGGCGTTGTGCCCGGTTCCAGGCCTCCAGCAGTTCGGCTTGGTGAAGGGCCGCCCACTCCATCACCAGACCCAGCGCCCGAGGAGACAACCGACCTTCGATCACGGCCATGTCACGGATGGAAACCAGGATCTCTCCTCCGGCGTACTTCGCGTGGGGTGGGGCGTGGTCCGAATAGAAGATGTGCACGACGATCCCGTAGAACCGGCTCACTTCAGGCATTTCGCCTATGGCCTCAGTCCCGAGAACACCTGTCCTGGCGCCTTGCCGGTGAGCCGTAAGTAGAGCGCGTGACGGCAGAGGTCAATCTCGTTGCGCCATGCGATTTCCCCTCCCTCCGCGATCCGCACGTCACAAAAGAAGTTCCGGTCCAACCAGGCGGCGAAGACCCCTTTGCCGGCCAGGTCCGAGAGGTCCACCTCGCCCTCCGCACCGTCCGCATAGCGAAGCCAGATGCGGTAGCCCTCACGGGGCTGCACGGCCACCGGCCGTAGCGGATCGGACACGCTGTTCGAACTCATCGCGCAACCCCATCGTAGCGAACTCGCAGCCTTGGCGGGGCGACAGAAGCGCCGACCTCTTCCGGCCAGAAAGCCGTCCGGCCTGACGCCGCGTGACGGGTGCGGTTTCAGAGCCCGCCGCCGACTCCGTCAGACGAGCGGGAAGAGGGTGGCCAGCACGAGGACCTGCACCACCCCGATCACGCCCACCGCAGCGGCGACCGCCGTCCAGGTGCGGAAGGTCTCCCCCTCACTGAATCCGGACATCCGGCCCACCACCCAGAATCCGCTGTCGTTCATCCAGGAAGCCGCCATCGAGCCGAAGCCCACCGCCGCGAACAGGTAGGCGGGGTGGAAGGACAGCGCCGACGGATCGGGAACGAGCGACGCCACGATCGCCGACCCGGTGAGGATGGCGACGGTGCCCGATCCCTGCGCGAGCTTGAGCAGGGAGGCGATCCCGGCGGCAAGCAGCAGGAGCACGAACCCGTCCGCGGCCGATGAGATCCGGGCGAGGTCTTCCGTGATCCCGCCGCCCGCCAGGGCCCTTCCGAAGGCCCCGCCGGCGGCGGTGATCAGGATGATGGGACCGGCCTCGCCGATCGCGCCGCCGAAGGAGCCCAGAAGCTGCCGAACCGGCGGGCGGCGAGTTCTCCAGAGCACGAACGCCGCGGCGAAGGCGGCCAGGAAGAGCGCCGCGTTCCGGTGGCCGAGGACCGCCGCCCAGGCCGCGCCCGGAATCGCTCCTCCCGCGCCGGCCGCCGAGGCCCCGCTCATGAGGACCACCGGCAGTGCGATCGGGAACACCGAGGCGAGGAGACCCGGACGGGGACTGTCCTGCCCGGGCGGGTCGGTATCGGTGACCCCGGCACGGTCCGGCTGCACGTCCATCCCCCGGGCAAAGCGCGGCGCGGCCAGAAGGGCGGCGGTAACCGGCAGGATCCCGAGCAACAGGCCAAAGCCGATCGCGGTTCCGAGGTCGAGCCCGAGGTTGTCCGCCATCCCGAGCGGACCTGGCGTCGGTGGCACGAGAGAGTGGGTCGCGATGGCGCCCGCGCAGATCGCCATCACGAACATGGGGTAGCGGCCCGGAGCCCGGTGGGCCAGGGCGCGGGCCAGGGGGATCAGCAGGAAGAAGACGGTGTCGAAGAACACCGGGATCGAGAGCACGTAGGCGGCCGCCGCCAGCGCCCAGACGGCGCGGCGCTCGCCGAACAGGCCGAGCAGCGATCCGGCGATCCGGTCGGCGGCCCCACTCCGCAGCAGGCAGTCCCCGATGACGGCGGCGAGGGCGATTGCGATGCCGATGGCCCCGACGAGGTCCCCGAACGCCGCTCCGGTGGCGTCGAGCGCTGCGTAGACGCGCTCCGGGGCCGCCGCTTCCGAAGGGCCGAGCGATCCCGCGAGGATCGCGCCGAGCGTCAGCGCCAGGAAGGGATGGAGTCGCAGAACCCCGATGGAAACCGCAACGAACAGCGTGCCGAGGAGGACCGCGGTCATGGCGGCAGAAGGATGTCACGCCCCCAGCGGACGGGATTCCTACAAGCCCTCTACGAGATCCAGACACGTTCAACAGTGCCTGTCATTACCGGCACGGTCGAAACCCTTCCTGAGATATTGGATTAGGCGGCGCGTTCCTCGACCTGGGAGGGTTCCGCCCAAGAGCGGGCTGTGTGAACTAGCTCCGGCGAAGCGGCAACGATGTCGTATTCGTGGATCACCTTTGTGCCATGGCCGTAACCGCTTGCTGTTCCGCGTCGCCTCACTTGGGTGCGCTTCTCGAAGATCTCCCAAGAGGGCCAGATGGATTGAACGGCCTTCCTGCAGGTGTCCGCGGTCGTAGGCTTGTCGCCGCACCGGATGACTACCGCGCCGTCTTCCCGGACATGTCTCCTAGCCCGTACGAACACGTCGCGTATCAATAGACGGTAGTCAGCCAAGTTGGAGTGCTTCTGTGTCCGCTTCCAGTTCTTGCACATGCCTGCTCCGAGAAGCCAGAGGCGAATCCATTGATCGTTCCAATAGTCGGTCACGTCGTGGTATGGCGGCGACGTAACGAGCAACCTGACGTTTTGTCTTGGCATCCTTTCTAGCTCCTTCCTGGCGTCTCCCAAGCGGGTGAAGGAACTAGCGAGATCCGGAATTCCGAACGCGTATCTCCGCCGAACCCGGTCGGTGAGGAAGCTCACGGGGTCGGTTTGGGGAGGGCGGAGTAGCCCTTGCCTAGTCCACCACCTCACGGCATATGACGGCGAATGCGCTACGGTCGGAGAGAAGCGATTGGACAACCCCCTAGGAATGCTGTCTTGCATGTGCAAGGCGATGATCGCCGCTAGGGTGCGATCTGTTGGGATTTCCTTCCAGTCCAACTCTCGGCGCGCTGCACGAAAGAGGCCTCGGACGTCCGGTGCCCAAGCCATAGTCTCGAACCTGCTGCGAGACTTGCGGTCTTGGGACCGTACAGCACGCCGTATGTCCCGCAACCGTGCGATCACCTGGTCAGCGCTCCGCGAGGGTGTGAGCTTCGCTGCGGTGAAGAGCCAGGCAACAGGAAGGATGTCAATGGCGATGCTCGGTCTCCCCATGGCCGCGGCCAGAAAGGGCGCGTTGCCCCTACCCGAGAAGGGATCCATTACCACGTCGCCGGGTCCGGTGAACCTCTCGACAACACTCGTGACGAACGGCGCTGGGAACATCGCGTAGTAGCGCCCCAAACCGTACCATCGATGTTGAGGCGTCTGCGCTGGCCAAGGAAGCCGGGAGATTCCGTAGTAGATCATTGCGGTTTCGCCAAGCTTTCGATGATGGTTGTACCGATTCGAAGCGGAATGGCCGCCTTCGCGTGGGCTCGCCGGAGCGGCAGAAACTCGTGGTGCCCAACGCCAAGGCGCTCGGCGGTCGCGATCGCCTCTTTGAGCACGACCGGGTGGGGCGCGTCCGTGAGGGGAGGGGCCGCTTCCGGTTGCGCTAAGTTGAGGAACAACCTCTGGCCGCCGTGAGTCTTGACAACGACAGGCCGCCCAAAATAAGTGATCTGACCCCACGGTTGGTCTGTGGTGCGCGCGATGATGTTCTCGCGGATGTAGTCGTCATCAGGCAGAAAAACCGTGCCCCGTGGAATGCGAGAATCCGGTGCCGGCGCCTCGTCCAGTTCCGCGAAGTGCTGAACAAAGGCACCTGTCTTGACTGCCGACATGACCAGCAGGCGACCCGGTGACAGTAGGCTATCGATTCGACTTATCTCCTGTAGAACGCCTGGTTGAATTGCGGCTATCGTGCTGAATGCGGCTAACGGGCCATCGAGCACGAAGGCGATACGGCGCAGAGCTGCTCGTCCGTTCGGACTCTCAACCAGACCGCGCAAGAGGTTCAACAAACACAGGATCTCGAAGGCTTGCCGAATGCGGCCATGAGCGTCGCCGCACGGCTGTTCGTCGCTGAAGATCTCCTGCGCCCGAAGGGCGTCCGAAAGAAGTACCGCGGTCCCGCAGTTCTGGCAGCGCGATCGCAACTGGCCTGGCGGTGGAGTGAGGGGTCTCGATTCACAAAGGACGTTAGGACACTTGATGTTGCGTTCTTCGTGCGTCCTCGCCAGAAGAGCGTGGAGCGTATCCGCTAGGGTTTCGCCCCCGAAATGTCCTGACTCCAAGGCTTCCTGAACCACGCTGCGAAACCAATCGCGGGACACTTGTCCATCGGCTGATCGGGCGTTGCGGCCGGGAAGTGCCAATTGGAGCGTGCTTGTGTCCTCGGTGTCACGAAGCTGGACCGGATCGATCGCACCGCTCTCGGGTAGTCGAGCGAGATTGACCAGTCCCTGGACATCGATCCGCACGATCGCGATGGACAGCAAACCCGCTTCGGTTACCGGCAGTCGAGCTGGGATGCGGTGGTAGATGCTCGAGCCATCTAGCGCTACGACGATGGGTCGAGACGTGCCCCGGGGAAACGGCTCGAAGCGAGGCAGGGACTTGGGCGGAAGATTGACTCCTTGCGCAAGTCGATCCCCAAACGCCTCGACGATCCTGCGACGGTCCAGATCTTCCAAGGCGGAAAAGCCGGCGCGCTCGTTCGGGTACGGCATCAGCGCGAGGTTCCCGTGTCATCAGCCGTCCCGGACGGAGGGCCCGGGAGTCGAAACCGATCCAGCTGAACCGGCACTGTGTAACCGGACGATAGGGTCCGAAGCCTGATGAAGCCCGGTTCGGACACGCGGCGTATCTGGGGGATGAAGTGTGCGAAGTCCAAGTAGCGCTCCACTACCCTGGCTTCGTTGTCCGAGTTCAGATGCGAGATGAACCAGTTGTCGGTCTCGCTCAAGATCTCGGATAGGACAGAACTCGGAGCCTGAGTAGCCAGGACCATCCCGAGGTTCATCTTGCCGCCTTCCTTGGCTGCTCGTGCCCACACCGTGGACAGGACATCCTTGCTTCCACCCTGCGGCAGAAGATTGTGAGCCTCCTCGACGTACACCAAGACATGATGCTCCCATGCAGGGAGATCCTCGCCTGATGTGAACATATCCTGCTGCGCGCGAAACACTTTCCACATGATTCGTTTGGCGGCACGTCGATTCAGTTCAGGGTCTCCGACCGATTGGTCGAAAATCACGAGCTTGCCCGCTCTGAGATCTGCGACGATGTCGTCGGCGTAGTCAGAAGCCGTCTGCCTCGAGTGCCGATCGCGGAGATCCTGGAACGTCAGAACCCCGTTCGGAGTCCGGAAGATACTGAGGACGGATTTCAGGCGCGGGTCTGCCCAATCTTCCCCGGACGTAGAAGTCCGAGTGTATTCCTCCTCGAACGCCTCGTAGCAGCCCTTCTTGTCGTTAACGAATTTGTCGAGACCTTCGAAAGCAACCCTAAGGCGATCCCACGACGGCGTTGGTTGACTCAGAATATTGGCTGCCCGCTTGTACTGTCCGACGTTCTCCGACTTTTCGTTGTCGGGAGAACGAAGGGCGTCGCAGAGATCACTGCCGAACAGCTTGGCAATGTTGGGGGTCGTCGGGGCCTCAAATCCCGCTGCCGCAAGTGCCGCCTGGTGGACGACCACCGCTCGGTGATACCGGGTCGCGACGCTCCAATTGTTAAGGTCCGCCGGAATCGACAAGTCGGCGTCTCGAAAATTGGTTGTGAAACGGGTCGTCTCCGTGGACATTCGCTCCCTAATGAGTTCGCGCCCCACAACCAGTTGCTCCAACGCTTTTTCGACGTGGTCCTTGTCTGTCCGGCGATTCGGCGGGATCGAATTCCCAAAGAAGTTGATCTTCGTGATCTTCCGGTCGGGGTCGGTGGGGGGAGCGAACGTCCCGTACGTCTCGACCTCTCCACATCGCCTTTCACCCACCAGCTCGTGGATGCGGTGCAGGCCACGCCCGTCCTGCGGATTGTCTTGGGCGTATTCGCCATTGGGGTCGAAGATGAGTTGGCCCACCCTGAACTCCGGGTAGTCCTTGCGGAGCAGGTAGACGGCTTGGGCAGTGATCTTCATCGCATTCGACTTCCCGCTCCGAGACATTCCGAAGAACCCCGTGCGTCGCTTAAGTAGATCGGTGGGATTTATCCGAACGGGAACGCGTTCGCGGTTGTCACTCTTTCGCCCAGCGGCCGCGAAACGCGTCTCGGCGATCCGGACCCGAACGCCCGTATCCGCGGAGATACCCATCGCCGAAAGGTCGAGGCTGTTCCCCCGGTGGGCCAAATTGACGATGCTCTCAAGCAGCGAACCAGTGGGTTTCCAGACGTACGCCCCTCGCGCGGAGTAGTAGTTCGCGATGTCCTCGGCGAACCGCAGCGCACCGCCGGTGCTCCAAGTCAGGCTTCCAAGGATTCGAGCCTCCACACCGCCCAGGGCGATCTCGTCCGCGACCCATGTCGCCAGCCTTTCCGACCAGAGTTCCTGACCAATGGCCTCGCGCGCTGCGGTAAGCCGGGCTTCATCGGTCACGTTCTGGTTCGCGAGACGCTTCGCCCCAGCCACGCGCATCAACACAAAGGTAGCTTCGTCGCCTGAAGGCGGGGAACCTGAGATCAGGAACATGCCGCGCGCCAAGCCGCCTACAAGTTCTCTGTGATAGTCGTGAACTGCCAAGATCGCGGAGTCGTAGTCCAACAGAAGCACCTGACCGACGGCGGTCGCACCGATCAGGCTGGCGAGAGGTGATTCCTCCTCGGTTCCGTGCTTCGTCGCGATGTCGGCAATCAGACCTTCGTCAGTAATGGAGGGACTCGGTTTCGGGTCAGTCAAGTGGTCTCCTTATTCTGCGTTAAACGTAGCACCCGGTGGCCAGTGGGATCCGAAGGAGCTGTTGGGCACAAATGAGAACAGGGGGTGGCGGCTCCGCGGCGTTGTCTCGACGGGAGGCCAGTACCCTCTGGCTGTCCCTACCTGGGGCGGGGAATCAGCAGCAGGCGTTCCATCCGGGGGTCGATGTAGGTGGTCGTCTCGCCGTCGAAGATGGCGTCTTCCTCGAGGGCGATCCGGACCTCCTGGCCGTCCCACTCGGGCACCGGTACTCGGGCGTTGA
>MKWU01000313.1_pt1 | contig 92298 bp, 79 predicted proteins | sample 809101 | NCBI WGS metagenome assembly MKWU01 (sample SAMN05860141, study PRJNA318959) | sponge metagenome | host: Aplysina aerophoba | place: Slovenia: Piran, Adriatic Sea, Gulf of Piran | collected 2013-05-07
TGCTGGGGTTGGGAACGGAGGCGCGCATGAATATCCCCGGGAAGGCCGCTGGGAACTGGAGGTGGCGCTTCCGATGGGAGGATATTCCGGAACGGCTGGCGCTGCGGCTCGGGGGGGGGGCCGGGGCGGACGGGGGGGGGGCGGGGGCCGGGGGGGGGGGCCGGGGCGGGGAGGTGACCGAGCTGTACGGGCGGGTGCCGGAGCCGAGTGGTGGCTACCGGTCGGCGGTGACCGCGACCGAGGCGCAGGAGGGCATTTGACCCGGCGAGCGGTCGGGCCGCCGCCCGGAGCCACCGTCGCCGAGGTGCTGGCGCAGACTTTGGCCGAGGCCGGCGTCACCACCGTGTTCGGCCTCCCCGGAGGGGAGAATACGGCGGTGCTCGACGCCCTTCGCAGGGTGGACCTCGAGTTCGTCTTGGTTCGCAACGAGGGTTCGGCCGTCTTCATGGCCGATGTGACGGCGCGGCTGACCGGGGCTCCGGGCGTCTGTCTCACGACGCTGGGGCCCGGAATCGCCAACGCCTTCTGTGGGGTGGCGCACGCGCACCTCGATCGAGCCCCGGTGCTGGTCCTGAGCGCCGAGTCACCACCGGGGGTGGTCGGTCGCCATACCCATCAGGTGCTCGACCTCGAAGCCATCTTCAGACCGGTCACCAAGCGCACCTCGAGCCTCTCCCGGTCGGGGACCCGCAGGGCGGTGCTCGAGGCGTTACGGCTGGCGCACCGGCCCCGGCCCGGCCCGGTCCACCTCAGGGTGAGCAGCGAGGTCGCGGCCCTCTCGACCCTCCCGGATGATTCCCCCCCGGTGAGGGAGTCGGCCGGAGTCTCCTTCGGTGGCGACCTCGTAGCGGCCGCCACGAGTCTGGCGAGGTCGCGGCGGCCGCTGCTCGTAGTCGGGCTGGGTCTCGAACCCGAACGGCCCTATCGGGCCCTCCGCGCATTTGCCGAAGCGGTCGGCGCCCCGGTCGTCAGCACCCCGAAGGCGAAGGGGAGCCTGCCAGACGATCACCCGCTGGCGGCGGGGGTCTTGGGGCTCACCTGGGCCGACCCCGCTTACCAGCTTCTGGACGAGTCCGATCTGATCATCGCGGTCGGACTCGATGTAGTCGAACTGGTGCGGCCCTGGGATCAGCCGCAGCCGCTGATCTGGTTAGCGACTTGGCCCAACGAGGATCCGAGAATTGCAGCGGAGGCGGAACTGGTGGGTCCTGTGGGCCCGACCCTCGAGCGGCTGCGGCAGGTCGCAGTCGCCCCTGCTCCCGGCTGGGGGGCAGCCCGGGTCGCGGTCTTCAGATCGGAGTTGGGGGCCGAGCCCCTGCCCGAGCCGGCGGTTGGCCGAATGCGTCCTCAGGAGGTCCTCCGGGCTCTGCGACGGGAGCTACCCCGCGACGCGTTCGTTGCTACCGACGTAGGCTCGCACAAAATCCTCGCCTCGCTGAGCTGGCCTGCGCTGGCACCGAACCGCTTCCACCTGTCGAACGGCCTGTCGGCGATGGGCTTCGCCCTGCCCGCTGCGATCGCCGCCGCAAGGGTGCTCGGACGCCCGACTCTGTGCCTGACCGGAGATGGGGGGCTGGCGATGATGCTTGGCGAGGCGAGCCTGCTGACGGAGTCGCGACTGCCGGTACTCATCACGATGATGAACGACGGGGCACTCGACCTGATCCGCTCCAGCCAGCGCCGCGCCGGGAGGCCGGTGTTCGGCACCGAGTTCGCCAATCCCAGCTACCTCGAGGTGATGCAGGGGTACGGACTCGAGGCCTACCGGGTCGAGAGTGAGGAGGCCTGTGCTGCGGCCGTGCGGGCCACCCTGGTGGCGGGTGGCCCGGCGTTCATTGAGGCGATGGTCGATCCGGTGAGTTACCCCACGACGCCGTAACGCTGGCCCCGACACTCGCTGCCACAAGACTCTGGCCCCAAGCTGAGCCGGTTCGATCCTCCCGGGGCCACATGTTATAGAGCGGCGGGCTGAGGGGTTTGCTCATAAACCCCCGGTTAGGGGTTGCGAGGGCGAAGACGCGGGTCTCCAGGGTGTTGTGGCCGCTGTGTGGTTGCTCGGTACTGGCTCACGCAAGTCTGGGCTAGTGGGGAGCGGCGACTCCTGACAGGTCCTGATATGCTGCGGAGTCTGAAGTCCTGGCAAGTAGGCAACTCTATCGAAGGGGTCGTGGGTCGGTGTAGCCAGCGAGCGCGACTAGTCGCCCTCAGGCAATCGGATCGGTTGGTGGCCGCTCCGGTCTCCGACGGGGCCGGTCGCGCCGTGGCGCTCACCCGGGCAACGCCGCCTCGAAGCGGTCCATTCCCTCCCGGATCGTCTCCAGGGCGGGACAGAAGCTGATCCGCAGGTGCCCCTCGCCGACCTCCCCGAAGCTGCTCCCCGGGGCGACCGCCACCTGACCATGGAGTAAGAGGTGCCGAGCTAGCTCAAAGGAGGTCAGGCCGAGCCCGCGCACATCGGGGAACACGAAGTAGACCCCTTGCGGCCTGTTGCAAGTGATCCCGGGTAGGGCTTCGAGACGCTCCACCAGTTCGTCCCTCTTGGCCTGTAGGTTGGAGGTGCTGGCCTCGAGCCAGGGCCCCATCTCGCCGGTGAGGGTGGCGTAGGCTGCCCGCATGGCGACCGCAGGGCAGGCTTGGACGGAGAACCTGAGCAGGCTGTGGAAGTGATCGATGAAGGGTGCCGGTCCGACCACATAGCCGATCCGGTAGGGTGTCATGGCGTAGGGTTTGGAGAAGGAGAAACCGGTGACGGTGCGCTCCTTCATGCCGGGCAGGGCGGCGATGCTGGTGTGGTCCACTCCGTCGAACAGGGTCTTTTCGTACTCCTCATCGGCGAAGACCCAGAAGTCGTGATCTCGGGCCAACTCGGCGATGGCCTCGAGCTCACTCCGACGGTAGACGATGCCGGTCGGGTTGCTGGGGTTGCTGATGATCAGCAGCTTGCTCCGAGCTGAGGCCCGGCGCTCGAGTGCTCCGATATCGAAGCGCCAGTCGCGTCCGTTCCAGTGGAGGGGGACCGGCACCACCCGCCCCCCGGAGAGGTGGACGGCGGGCTCAGTGCTGGCATATTCGGGGTCGAAGACCAGCACCTCATCGCCGGGGTCGATCAGGATCCGGCAGGTGAAGTCGATAACCTGTTGACAGCCGATCGCTGGCAGGAGTTCCTCCTCGGGGTTGGCCAGGATCTCGTTGTCGCGCTCGAGTTTCGCAGCGATGGCCTGGCGCAGATCCCGGTAGCCCCCCACCCCAGGGTAGTGGGGGTAGGAGTCGACGGCGTCCCGGGCCGCGTCGCGGACGAAATCGGGTGGGACCATGTCGCCGATGGTCCCTCCGGAGAGGCTGACCGCCCCGAGTTCTGCCGCGAGGTCGCCCAGGTAGCGGCCCGCGACGACGGGGTTGGGGAGCCCCGCCTCCCGGTAGCGCGCAACGTCGACGGTGGCCCGCATGCGCTCGGCCAGCCAGGGGTAGTTGTCCGGGTTTGAAAGCCGCTCGCGGCGCGTCTCAGATCTTGATCGATTCAACTGGGGCACCTTCGGATCGGGGTCGAGTGGGGGTGCGGGCTGATACTGGCACAGTAACCCTGGCGCTCTCGGTCGTCAAGCTTGCGCGAAGTGGCCTGGCAAGATCCTCTTTTCTAAGCCCCAGAAGGCTGCCCCGGGCAGCTTTACAGGGCCGCGCGGCTTGTGTTAAGGTCCCACCACTAGAGTTCCTGAAAGGAGTCGTTCCCATAGGCCGGTCCCTGGTGGTGGCAGCTGCCCAGTTCGAGCGCGAGCTTGGTCAGAAGCAGCGCAATCTGGCGCGCGCCTGTGACTGGGTCCGCCAGGCCGCCGATGGGGGGGCCGAGGTTGTCGGACTGCCGGAGCTATGCACCACAGGCTATTTCCCTCGGGGAGGGAGAATGGAGCAAGGCTACTTCGCGTGGGCCGAGCCTATTCCCGGTCCGACCACCGATCGGTTCGCAGAGCTCACCTCCGAGCTCGGGGTCACCACCATTGTGCCCCTGTTCGAGCGGGACTCCGGCAGCGGCAAGCACTTCAACTCTGCGGCGGTCGTCACCCCCGACGGGGTGGCGGGCACCTACCGGAAGCGACACATCCCCAGCCTGCGGCCCCCGAACATGCTGGAGGAGCACTATTTTGCGGTCGGCGATCTCGGTTATCCCGTCTTCGACCTCGGTCGGGTTCGCCTCGGCGTGTCGATCTGTTACGATCGTCACTTCCCCGAGACCTTTAGGCTGCTGACCTACCGTGGGGCCGAGCTGATCGTCAGCGTCAGCAACACCGGCTCTGACCGGAGCCGGTGCCTCTGGAACTCCGAGGTGCAGGTGAACGCCTCCTCGAACGGAGTGTATCTGTTGCAGGTCAATGCTGTCGGTGAGGAGGCCGGGTTCTTCGGACTGTCACTGCTGAGTGATCCCCAGGGTAGGATCGTCTCCCAACTGCCCCAGGATGAGGAAGGAGTGTTGATCGCGGAGGTCGATCTGGAGCAGATTGTTACGGCCAGGAGACACTACGGTTCCATTCGAGACGCACACTGGGAGGATTTCGGCTTCGTTGAGGCGTAGCGCGCCACCGGGGCCAGAGTCTTTAAGCTTTAAGGAGGAGAAAGTTGAAACGAGCCCTTCGACCAGTCATCGGCCTGATCGCCACCCTCGGTCTCATGCTCCCTCTGGGGGGCCTAGCCCAAGAGGTCGAGCCCGAGGTTCGCGCGGCCTACTTCCGGGACTTCCGCAATCTGGATCCGGCACACCTGCCGGGCTCGCCCGATTACCAGATCGCCATGAACGTTTACAGCGGGCTGGTCCGCTACAAGCTCGGCTCGACCGAGGTCGAAGCAGACCTGGCCGAGGTCTGGGAGATCTCCGACGACGGCCTGGTCTACACCTTCTACCTGCGTAACGATGTGCAGTGGCACCACGGCTACGGGCGGTTCACCGCCCACGACGTCAAGTACACCTTCGAGCGGGTGCTCGATCCTGCGGAGGAGTCTCGCTACCGGGCCGGCATGTCTCTCATCGAATCGGTCGAGGTCATCGACGACTTTACGGTTCGGCTCACCCTCAGCAAGCCCTCCGCCTCGTTCCTGACCACCCAGCTGGCGTTCCGGCCCGGTTATATGGTCAACCGGCAGGCGATCGAGGATTTCGGCGAGGACTATTCGTTCAATCCGGTCGGGACCGGGCCGTTCCAGTTCGTCAGCTACACCCCGAGGGAGAACCTGATCCTGGAGGCCTTCTCGGACTTCTACCGGGGTGAGCCGGCGGTCAAGAGGATCGTCTGGAACATCATACCGGACGAGACCGTCGCCGCTCTGGCCCTCCAGCGTGACGAGGTGAACTACATGATCCCCCGCGACGTGGAGGTGTGGCAGAACCTCAAGGCCGCTACCGGGATCGCCATGACCGAGACCGTCACCACCGGCTACTGGCACTACACCTTTAACACCTCGCGGTCGCCCTTCGACAACGTCCTGGTAAGGCGGGCTGTCGCCCACGCGATTAACAAGCAGCTCTTTGTCGACGCCCTGCTGGAAGGGCTGGGGGCGCCGGCCAACACCGTCATCGCCAACGGCATGATCGGCCACACCGACGATGTAGCCACCTACGACTACGATCCCGAACAGGCTCGGCTTCTCCTCGCCGACGCCGGTTACCCCGCTGGCCTCAGTGCGAACGTCGTCTATGATGGCGGCAGCCGGTTCGCGGCGCTCCTGGCTACGGCCCTGCAGGGGTGGCTGGCCGAGGTCGGGATCGAACTCGAGTTGATCGGCGTCGAGGCGGGTGCCTGGACCGCCAGGCGTCAGTCGGGCGACTACGACATCACCATCAGCGGTGTCACCCGCGCCGATCCGGACCAGATCCTGACCGAGCAGTTCCACTCCACTAACTTCCCGCCCGGCGGCAACCAGTCGTTCTACGGGGCTATCGACGACCTCATTGAGGCCCAGCGGGTGGCGGTGAGCAACGAGGAGCGGGCCTCTATCCTGGTCGAAATCCAGCAGCGGATCGCCGAGGATGTGCCCGAACTGCCGGTGTTCCAGCCGGTGTACGTTACCGCCTACGCCGACTACCTCTCCGGGGACGCCCCCAATCACATCCACTGGATGACGCTGTTCGAACATCTCGAGTTCCAGTAGCGGCTAGGCCGGCTTGGCTAAACCGACCCGGGTCGGGATGAAGCGACCGGGTGAATCGGGGGGCGGGGCAACGGTGTCGGCGTTGCCCCGCACTCTGGATTGGCAGGGTGTCGAGAGGGTATGTGGAAGTACGTACTGCGTCGATTCCTGATCACCGTCCCCACCATCTTTGGGGTCATCACGCTCGCTTTCTTGATGATCCGGCTGGCACCCGGCGACCCCGCCGAGTTGTTGCTCGGAGACTATGTGGGGATCAGCGCCGAGGTGCTCGAGGACCTCCGCAGGAAGATCGGGGTCGACCGACCCTGGTATGTCCAGTACCTCTTCTACCTGCGGGATTTCCTGACCGGCGATCTTGGGACCTCATTCCGCACCGGCCGACCGGTGCTTCAGGAGATCGTCTCCCAGTTCCCCTTCACCCTCATGCTGGCCGTCGCCGGGGTGGTCTTTGCCGTCGTTATGGGGGTGCCGACGGGCGTCTTGGCGGCCATGCGCCGCAACAGTTGGCTCGACTATATCTCCACTACCCTGGCGATGGTCTGGGTCTCGAGCCCCAGCTTCTGGTTCGGCATCCTGCTCATCTATGTGTTCGCCTTCCTGCTGGGTTGGTTCCCGGTCTTCGGCGCCGGCAAGGGGGGCAACTGGGGGAGTCTGGCGCTGCACTTGGTGCTCCCGGCGATCGCGGTCGGGGCCCGGTCAGCGGCCCTGATCACCCGCATCTCCCGCTCCGCCATGCTGGACATTCTCAGCCTCGACTACATCCGCACGGCCCGGGCCAAGGGGGTGGTCGAGCGACTGGTGGTGTATAAGCACGCGCTGCGGAACGCTCTGATCCCCATCATCACCGTGATCGGTCTCGACATGGCCTACCTGCTAAGCGGCACTGTGATCATCGAGACCGTCTTCTCCCGCCCGGGGCTCGGCAAGTACGTTATCGACGGGGTCTACGCTCGGGACTATTCCACCGTCCAGGGCGGCATTGTCGTCTTCGCCATCTTCGTCCTCTTGGTCAACCTCCTCGTCGATCTGAGCTACGCCGTGATCGATCCCCGGATCCGCTACGCGTAGTGAGAAGTCGGCCGGGCGCGTCGCCAAGATGCTAGATCTCCTGCGCAGGATCTGGCTCCGCAAGAGCGCGGCCATCGGTTTGATAGTAGTTCTGCTGATCGTGCTGGTCGCCCTGCTGGCACCGCTAATCGCTCCCGAAGACCCGAATCGCCAGGACCTGATGGGGAGGCTCCAATCGCCGAATTGGGAACACTGGCTCGGCACTGACAGTTTCGGTCGTGACCAGCTCAGCCGGCTCATCTTCGGTGCCCGCATCTCGCTGATGGTGGGGGTGGTGGCGGTGGCTTTGGCCGCCTTCCTCGGCGGTGCGATCGGTCTCCTTGGCGGCTACTATGGTGGTGGGATCGATAACGTACTGATGCGGCTGATCGACGTGCTCATGGCGTTCCCGACCCTGCTCCTGGCGATCGTGTTCCTGGCGATGCTGGGCGAGCGCCTCGGGGGGCTATCTAATATCATGGTCGCTGTGGGGGTGGCCAGCACCCCGCACTTCGCCCGCTTGGTGAGGGGGCAGGTACTCAGCATCAAGGAGCAGGATTTTGTCGAGGCGGCGCGGGCGCTTGGAGGGTCGGCCGGGCGCCTGATGGTGCGGCACATCCTGGTGAATAGCCTCTCGCCGGTGATCGTATTCGCCACGCTGCGGGTGGCGACCGTGATCCTGACCGAGGCCAGCCTGAGCTTCCTCGGCCTCGGGGTACCCCCACCGACTCCGACTTGGGGGGGGATGGTTGCGGAGGGTACCAGGTTCCTGCAGCGGGCGCCCTGGCTATCCCTGATCCCCGGGGTGGCCATCATGGTTACGGTGCTGGCCTTTAACCTCTTCGGGGACGGCCTCCGCGACGCCCTCGATCCCAAACTCAGAGGGGTCGGTGACGTCTCGGCCCGCGAGTACTGAGGTTCGCCTGCAGGGCCGGTCTTCCGGTCGCTCTACTACCAAGTCGCGACCGTTCGCGAGGGTGCCACTCTGGCGGTCGGCCTCCTGCACTGAGCGTCAGGATGTTGAGGGGAAGCGACCTTGGCAAGACTCCTCGCCGCATGGGAGGGTGAGAGTATCGAGACTCCGTTTGGGATTGTCGAGGCCGATATAGCGTCGAGCTTGGCGAACCGGTCGTTACCGACGAAGGGGAGGAGTTCTTGAGGTCGTAGGTCGCGACCGCTCCGTCTCGAACTCGCTCCTGGGGAGGAGGACCGAGAAGGGTGGGGGCGAAGGTGTGGTGACTGTGACTGCACCGATGTCACTGCGCTCGCACGGTTCGGAGAGCTAGCGAGGATGGTTCTGCAACGCTGTCTCTCCCAACTGACGAAGATCCCCGAGTTGCCCGGGGTCAGGCTGATCGCTATCCGCCCCCATTGGGGGGAGGAACGGCTATTATATGAGCGGCAGGCGACCTAAAACGGGACCACCTTCGGCGCTTGAGGAGATGCTGGCCCTGAGTGGAGGTCCAGGATATCGATCAATCCCCTATCCTAAGGGGACGCCCCCAGACCATCTTTTAAGGTCTCGGCCAGGGAGAGGAGCTCAAGGTGCGCGAAATCGCCTTTCGTCCGGTGGTTACCCAGGAGATGAAAGAGGCTGTGATCCGGGCACTCGAGAGCGGCCGCTACATCCGCACCGACCCGGACAGCGACTCTGAAGGGAAGCGGTTCGAGAGCGAGCTCGCAACCTTCTTTAGAGCCCCCGACGGTCGGGTCCCCAAGATTGCCAATCTGAGTTCCGGCACCGCAGCCATGCACCTCGCTTGGCTGGTCTACGGCGTGGGGCCCGGCGACGAGGTGATCATCCCTGCCAACACCTTTAGCAGTGTGGCCGATTGCGTCTGGCTGGTAGGTGCCGACCCGGTAGCGGTCGATGTTGAGGAGGATACCTCGAACCTCGACCCGGACGCCCTGGAGGTGGCGATCACCCCTCGCACCCGGGCTGTCATGCCGGTCCACACCGCCGGTCACCCGGCCGATATGGACCGGATCATGGCGATTGCGGAGCGCCACGACCTGCTGGTGATCGAGGATGCCTGCCAGGCGGTCGGTGCCCGCCACCTTGAACGGGCGGTAGGCACCATCGGAGCTATGGGCTGCTACAGCTTCGTGCAGAATAAGGCGATGACCACCGGGGGCGAGGGGGGTGCCGTCGGGTCGTTCGATACCGAGAAGGTCCAGCGGGTGTTCGACCTCGCCAACCACGCCCGGGGCAAGGGCTTCCGCCGGGGGGGGCGGGGCGGCGTTTCGGTACCGAAGAGGTCCAGGGGGGTTTCCGCCTCGCCAACCCCCGCCGGGGGAAGGGCTTCCCGCGGGGGGGGGCGGGCCGGCGACGCCTACCGTTCGGTCGAGCACGATGGGGTCGGCTACCTCTACCGCCAGTCCGAACTCCTCACAGCCGTCGGCCGGGTGCAGCTTCGCCTCCTCCCCGGATGGATCGAAGAGCGCCGTCGCTGGGCGGAGCAGTACCATGAGCGGCTCGCCGACCTCGACATCGAGATCGGCCTGCCGGCCGAGCGCGACTACGCCTACCACGCCTACGTCCGCTTCCAGATCCGGGCTCCAAGGCGCGACGACCTGAAGCGTTTCCTCATGGAGCGGGGCGTCCAGACCAAGGTCCACTACCCGACCCCGATTCACTTGGACCGCCTCTACCGGGAGCGTTACGGCGCCCGGGAGGGTCAGAATCCTGTCACCGAGAGGCTGGCGCAGCACACCCTGTCGCTACCCCTCTACCCGCAGATGAGTGAGGACGACGTCGACTATGTGGTCAGGGCCATTCGTGAGTTCTACGCGAAGATTCCGACCCCGGTCTCAGCATCGGTGTAAGGGGGCTGGTAGTGAGCAGCGGTGCCTGGCGCGAGCGGTACGTCGATATCGACGGAGTGAGGACCCACTACCTTGAGGCCGGTGAGGGGGAGACCATCCTGCTCATCCATGGGGGCGGGGTGTGGAGTTGTGCCGAGCTTAACTACGGTCCGGTATTCCCCTGCCTGAGCGACCACTTCCGGGTCGTTGCGGTGGACGTTCCAGGCTTCGGACTCACCGACGGCCGGGCGCCCCAGCATTTCTCCGAGACGGCCAGGGGCGACTTTCTGGTCAGATTCCTGCGCAGCCTCGGAACGAAGGTCCATCTCGGCGGGAACTCGGTCGGCGGCTGGCTGGCTCTCTACCTCGCTCTCGAGGTGCCTGAGCTAGTCCAGAGCCTCCACCTGATCAACAGCGGCAGTGTCGTGGTCAGCGACCGCAGAGACGACGACGAGACCCGTTACGACCCCCGCTGGGCGGTTCCGGCGACCCGTCCTACCGCCGCCTGGGTCCGCCGGGAGTTGCGCGAGTTCTACCTTAACAGCGCTGTCATCACCGACGAACGGGTCGAGCTCACCCTGGCGATGGCCAGTCGCAACTACGACTTCGCTGTGGCACGTCAGCTGGCGACCGGCACCACTTCCGAGGAGCGCAACCGCTACCTCTGGTATCGGGGCAGGCCCATCTCTGAACATGTGGGGACTTTGGCCATGCCGGTTCTGGTCAGTTGGAGTCGGGAGAATCGGGGGGCCTCGGTGGCCCAGGCGCTCCCCACTTTCGACCGGCTCGCCGCCGCTGAGATGCACGTCTGGGTGGGGGCGGGCCATCATGTGCAGGTCGAGTACCCCGAGAGTTGGTCGGCAGTGGTGAGGACCTTCATCGAGACCCGGGCTGGGCCTGGTGGGCGGCGGTGATGACTGCCCCACGCCGCGTTGAGCAGCGCCTGACCGTCATCGATGATCAGATCCGGAATAAGGTCCTCGAGGTCCTCGAGCAGACCCCCTACTACGCCGGGCCGGAGACTGCGGCCTTCGAGCGGGAGGTGGCGGCCTATTGCGAGACGGGCTGCGGGGTCGCCGCCAACTCGGGCACCTCCGCCCTGCTTCTCGCTCTGATGGCCCTCGGTGTCGGTTCGGGCGATGAGGTCATCCTGCCGACCCACACCTTCGTTTCGGTCCTCGAGTCGGTCCTGGCGGTCGGTGCCACACCGGTACTTAGCGATGTTGAGCAGGATGGCAACTTGAGCCGAGACATTGTCGAGCGGCACCTGAGCGGCCGGACCCGGGCGCTGATCCCCGTGCACATGTACGGTCATCCGGTCGAGATGGATCCGGTCCTGGAGTTGGCGCGGGAGCGCGACCTGTTGGTAATCGAGGACGCTGCCCACGCCCTGGGTGCCCGCTACCGGGGGCGGCGCGTCGGGGGGCTGGGTCACGTCGGCTTCTTCAGCTTCGCCGGCAAGTCGATCACCGTCTGCGGCCAGGCCGGCATGGCGGTCACGGGAGCGGCGGAGTTGGCCGAGACCATGGCGTCGCTGCGGGTCCACGGCTGGCGGCAGCGCCTAGGCAACGTCTGGCACGTAGCCGAGCACGTCGGCCTCAACTTAAGGACCAGCGAACTCCTCTCCGCCATCGGCCGACTGAATCTCACTAGACTAGACGGCTGGACCGCGGCCCGGACCGCCAACGCCACCCAGCTCTCGGCGCTGCTGGCCGAGCGCGAAGTCCCGGTCGAAATCCCCCGAGCCCGCGACGGTTGTGAGCCCGGCTGGCTCCACTACGTGATCCGGGCGCCGCAGCGCGACGAACTGAAGGCGTTCTTAGCGGAGCGGGGCGTCGAGACCAACATTCACTACCGGCTGCCGCTGCACCGGCAGCCCGCCTTCGCGGAGTTCTCACCCGGGCCGCAGGCGTTTCCCGTCGCGGAAGGGCTCTTGCGCGAGATCCTGACGCTGCCTTCGCACCCCTGGCTGTCCGGCGACGATCTCCACTACATAGCCGATATGGTCGCGGCCTTCTACCGCAGCTGAGCAGGGAGAGTTCTAGGCTGCCTGCACCGAGCACGCCCCCTACCGGCTGTCGCTGGCGAAAGGAGTAGCGATGAAGAGAGTCCGTATATACCCCGCTCCTCATCCTGGCCTGTCTAGTCCAGTTCGAAACCCTGCTCGACCTCGACCGCTGCGGACTATGTTCCCCCTGAGCGGCCCTGCTAAGTTTCCGGGCGGGTGCGGAGTCGGAATCGACTCGGCACCCGCTTCGCGGCGGGGCTCATGAACGTCCCGATCCGTTACCGGGTGACCTGGACCCCGTTCGACGCGGAGATGCGCGAGGCGCTGCTGCGGCCGGTCCCGGGGCCGATCCACTACGACGGTCCCGAGGTCGAGGCCTTCGAGGCCGAGGCGGCGGCCTACCTGGGAGTCGACCACGCCGTGGCGGTTGCCTCGGGCACCGCCGCTCTCCATCTGGCGCTGCTGGCCCTCGACATCGGCCCGGGCGACGAGGTGCTGATGGGGGCCAACGCCTATGTGGCCCTGCCCGAATGCACACTCCAACTCGGGGCGCAGCCGGTCTACTGCGACGTGCACGCGGAGACGGCGAACCCCGACCGGGAACTCCTCGAGCCGCTGGTGAGCGACCGGAGCAAGGCGATCCTGATCGTCCACTACTTTGGCAACCCCGTCGACCTCGATCCGATCCTCGAGCTGGCGCGTGAGCGCGACCTGTTCGTCATCGAAGATGTCGCCCACGCCCTCGGCGGGGAGTACAAGGGACGGAAGCTGGGCACCCTTGGCGACATCGGCTTCGCCAGCTTCGCCCGCAAGATCATCCACGTTGCGGGCCAGGGGGGGATGGCCTTTAGCGGTCGTGCCGACCTAGCCGACCGGATGCGGAGGCTGCGCAAGCACGGTTGGGAGCTTGGCGATGAGGAGCTGACCCGGATCAGTGAACTCGGCTACAACTATTCGTTCAGCGAGTGCCTCGCCGCCGTCGGCCGGGTCGGCCTCTCCCGGATCGAGCGGTACTGGCAGGAACGGGAGCGGAACGCGCTGCGCTTTAGTCGCGCCCTGGAGGGGCTCGGGGTTCCGGCGCGTCCCCTGCTCGCCTCCCCCTGGGGCCGCCATGGTCGACTCCACTACGTGATCCGGGTGCCGCGGCGGGATGAACTCAAGAGCTACCTCGCCGACCGGGGGGTCGAGTGCAAGGTCCACTACCGGCAACCCGTCTACCGGCTACCCCACTATCTGGCCCGGTCGGGGCGGGACCCGGGCCCTCGGCCGGTAACCGACCGCCTTGCCAGGGAGATGATCACCCTCCCCAGCCATCCCGATATGGGAGAGGGGGTCGACGAGATTGTGGATATGATAGCGGAGTTCTACGCTACGACCTCAGGCGAGAGCTGGGGAGAGGAAGGGAGAGTACGAGATGGATGAGTCGGGAGTACTGATTCACGAAGAGTTGTCGGGTGAGCGGGCCCAGGAGATCACCGCAGAGATCACCCGCTACCACCGGCCCCCCGGCGCGGCGGGCTACCACGCGGCCACCTCGTACGTCGCGGAGTGCCTGCGCGCGGGGGGTGTTACCGAGGTCTCCGAGGAGACCTACCCCCTCGACGGCGAGACCCCGACCCCGGGCGGCGGGGCTCCGTTACCGCCGTCCTGGGAGCCGTACGGGGCTGAGGTGAGGGTGGTCACGCCCACCCCCGAACCGGTGGTCGACCTGGCCACCGCCCCGTCGAGCCTGGCCTGGTGGTCGTGGCCGACCCCGCCGGGGGGGGTTACGACCGAGCTCGTCGACGTGGGGACCGGTATGGAGGAGAGCGATTTCGAGGGCAAGGAGGTGCGTGGCAAGGTCGTATTCATCGGCCATACCGATCGGCGGGCCTCCTGGGTCTATGCTGCCAACCAGGCGCTCGAGCGAGGGGCAGCGGGCATCCTCACCGACTATCTGCTCTACACCTCCGAGCCCTACCGCACCCGCGAGAAGCTGCCGGACGCGGTCCAGCTGCTCCGGATGCCGAGCCGGATGGGCAAGTACCGGGCCTGGACCTGCGCGGTCTCGCACACCACCGGCCAGCGGCTCCGGCAGCTACTCAGGCTGGGCCCGGTACAGATCCATGCCGATATCCGCTGCCGCGTCTTTAAGGGTGAGGGCCGCAACCTGCTCGCCTCCATCCCCGGGCGCGAACTGCCTGAGGAGTCGGTCTACTTCGTGGCCCACACCTCCGCCGCCACCTGCCCCTGCGCCAACTGCGCCGCCGGCCCCGCGCTGATGGTCGAGATCGCCAGGACGCTCCAGCGGCTGATCGACAGCGGGCGGCTCCGGCGCCCGCGCCGGTCGATCAAGTTCCTGTTCATCGTCGAGGGGAGCGGTTCGAGCACCTACGTCAAGACCCACCCCGACGAACTCCCCAAGATCAAGACGGCCTTCTGCTTCGACAGTGTCGGGCACGATCAGGACAAACTCAAGTCGGTGCTGCTCTTCTACCGTCATCCCGACTCCAGCCCGTCGTTCATCAACGACTATTTCGCCGAGGTGATGGAGCGCGCCCCCCGGGATGCCTCGTGGGTGTTCAGAGATGGTAACGACATCTCGCTGGTGCAGTTCGTCCAGGCCCCCTACACACCCTGGAGCGACAACCATACCCTGGCCGCCTACGGGATTCCGAGTCCGCTGATCATGTCCTGGCCCGACCGCTATTTCCACACCCAGCTTTTGACCGCGGACAAGACCGACCCGCAGGTGTTTCGGCGGGCGGGGGTGACCTCGGCGCTCGCCGCCTATGAGATCGCCGATGCGGGGTCCGAAGAGGCGCTGCGGATCGGTCGCACGGTAGCCGCTAGGAGCCGCTTCCGACTCGAGCAGTTGGCCACGGCTGGCGAGCGGAGGCTAGCCGGGCGCCGTGGTGACGGTTCGGGAGCGGCGCTGGAGCGGCTACGTCGGGAGCTCGACTATTTCACCCGGCGGGACATAGAGGCGCTCCGCTCCGCCCTCGGTCTCATTCCCGGCGGGGCCAGCCCCGAGGCGAGGGAGGCACTCGAGGCCGAGGAGCAGATGCTTAACGGGACCGCAGAACGCCTGCTCGCCAGATTGGGGGATAACTGATGGAAGCCCGTCTCGACGACATCCCGCGCCGGCTCGCCGGCGGAGTCGGCTCCGCACTCGAGGGGCTCGACTACTTCGCGCAGGACGCGATCTACCGGTCGATGGTGGCTCAGGATCCGAGCTTCATATTCGACTCGCTGCGGCCGATCGGTGACGAGTTCTGGAATCTCATCAATGGCGAGCGGACCTTCGCCCAGATCGCCGACGCCCTTAGCTTCCAGTTCGATTTCGAGCTGGATCAGGAGCTGTTCTTGCCCCTGGCTGCCGGCCTGCTCCGGGAGGGACGTATCGAACTCTCGCCCCGCGAAGCGGAGGGGGAGGCATGACCGTCGACCTCGATCGGGTGTTCGCCCACATCGACGGCGCCATCGAGGATCATATCGCCGAAGTGCAGGCCTGGGTGCGCCAGCCGAGCGTGAGCTGGGACAGCCTGGGGGTAAGCGAGTGTGCCGAGCTGGTGGCCCAGTCCTACCTCGACCTCGGCTGCTCGGAGGTAGAGGTTATCGAGGGGCGCCACCACCCCGGGGTGTGGGCCTACTACGACGCCGGATCCCCGGTTACCGTTCACAACTACTGCATGTTCGACACCCGCACCGTCAGGCCTGACGAGTGGTCGTTCGACCCCTGGGGAGGGGAGTTGATGGCGCAAGGCCCCTACCCCAGGGTCTTGACGGGGCGGGGCGCACTGTCTGCCAAGGGGCCCTACGTGGCCTTCCTCAACGCTCTGCGCAGCATCATCGCCGTCGAGGGGGATCTGCCGGTCAACATCATGTTCCTGGCCGAGGGCGAGGAGATCATGGGCAGTCCCAGCTACCGCGACTTCGTGGCCCGCTACCAGGACCGGCTGGCCACGGTCGCCGCCAGCTACTGCCTGACCAGCAGCCAGAGCGCCGCCGGGGTCGTCTCGGTCGGACTGGGGCTCAAGGGGATGATCGTGCTGGAGCTGTCGGCCTCCGGTGCCGCCATGGAGCGGGGACCGGGCGCCACCATCCATAGCTCCGCGGCCTCGCTGGTCGACAGCCCCCCCTTCCGGCTGGCCCAGGCGCTCGCCACCCTTACCGATGAGCAGGGGCGGGGCTGCCGGGTGCGGGGCCTGGAGGGGGTGATGGCCTACCGCAAACCGCTGGACCAGGAGGAGCGTCGGCTCCTCGACGACCTGGCCGAGCGCCAGGCCGGGCGCGACTGGCGCGACGTCCTCCCCGTCGGCGGGAGCGGGAACGTCGACCGGCTGGTCGGGGGCAGCGAGGGGATCGATCCGCTGCTGAGTTTCCTCTACGGACCCAGCTTCAACCTGGCCGGCCTGCGCAGCGGCTTCCTCGGTCCGGGCAGCGCCACCATCCCCTTCATCGTGCCCCAGCGGGCCACCGCCACCCTCGACATGCGGTTGGTGGTCGAGTCCTCACCGGAGGAGATCATCGGTCTGATCCGCGATCACCTGGACGCCCACGGCTTCGCCGATATCGAGATCGAGGTGTACGCCGCCTTCAGCCACCACCAGACCCCCGCCTCGCACCCCTACATCCAGACCGTGCTCGGTACCCTTGGGGACTGGGGTGTGGAGGTGGAGTTATGGCCGATCCAGGCAGGTGGAGGCCCCTGGACCGTGGTTCCCAACAGCTTCGGGGTGCCCTGTCTCCGGGGCGGCGTGGTCGGCGGCGGCTCCGGCGGCAAGGGGGGGACGGACGAATACCTGATCATCGAGGGGGACGGCAAGATGGCGGGCCTCGCCGAGGTCGAGAAGCTGCAGGTGGCCCAGCTTAGCGCTTTCGCCCAGGCGGCGGCAGCCGAGGCCCCTTGAGATTGAGGCACCCGCTCCCGCTGCTGACCCGCGAGGTTCCCCCCCTCGAGCTTCGCCTGGGCGACTCCTGTCTGCTGCTGCAGGACCTGCATGCACCGTTCGCCGACCCGGAGCAGGGGTGGCTGGCCCGCCGCGCCCGGGCCAAGGTCCTCGGGGCGGAGTTTAGCGAATACTTCCGGGCCGTGAGGGAGCTGGCCCCCAACGTCGTGAAGCTGCTGGCGGCCGCCCGCGGGGCGGGCCTGACCGTGCTCTATAGCTGCTTCGGGTTCCGCCCCCCCGTCTCACCTTCGCCGCTGCAGGCCGCCCTGGGCTGGGAGTGGGACCTGTCAGGGCCCGAAGGCCGCTTCCCACCCGCTCTGGAGCCGGTGGCGGGGGAGGGGGTCTATCCGCGGCCGGGCTGGGGCGCCCTCTCCGAGCCGGGGCTGGCCCGCTTCCTGCAGGAGCGTTCGATCCGTAGCGTGGTACTGGTCGGGACCCTGCTCGACTTCGGCCTGCGCCATAGCTGCTGGCAGCTGGCCGATCAGGGGGTGGGCAGCCTGGTCGTCTCCGACGCGGTGGCGCCGCTCACCCTGGCGGGCGAGGCCTGCACCCACGGCAACCTCGCCTGCGGCCTCACCAAGTTCCGCACCACCGCCGAGCTACTCGATCTGCTGCCCCCCCTGGCGGTGGGCGGCGTCGTCCGGATCTAGGGAGGCGCCGATGATCCAGAGCGTTCTGGGCCCGGTCCGACCCGCTGAGTTGGGGGTCTGTCTGCCGCACGAGCATATCTGGTGCGATCAGCTGCTGGCGCCCCGGCGTGAACTGCTGGGTACCCGCACCGGCTCCGGGGTCTTCATGCAGCTGCTCGACTTCGAGGCGATGGTGGCGGAGCTGGGCGCCTTCCGGGAGGCGGGGGGTGGTGCCGTGGTCGAGGTGACCTGCGACGGCTGGGGCCGGGACCTGGAGGTGCTGGCCCGCCTCTCCGAGGCGAGCGGGGTGCATATCGTCGCCACGGCGGGGTTCTACATCGAACCGTGCATGCCGGCCTACGTCGCCGAGCTGTCGGCCGAGCAGCTCGGCGACCGGCTGACCCGGGAGCTGCTCGAGGGGGTGGGGCCGGCCCGCCGTCGCTGCGGGGTGCTCAAGTCTGCCATCCACCGGGCCCGGGTCGAGGGGCTCGAGCGCAAGGCGTTGCTGGCGGTGGCGGCGGCCCAGCGGCGGACCGGGGTGGCCATCACCACCCATACCACCGGCCGGCGGCGCCAGGAGGTCAAGGGGGGGACCGTGGGGGTGGAGCAGCTGGAGATCCTCAAAGAGGAGGGGGTGCCGGCCTCGCGGCTGATTGTCGGGCACGTCGATGAGCGCCCGGATGTCGATATCCTCACCGGGTTGGCGGCGCAGGGCTGCTTTATCCAGTTCGACGTCATCGGCAAGGAGCACTGGCTGCTCGACCAGACCCGAGCCGAACTGATAGGGGAGTTGATCCGGCGGGGCCAGCTCGAGCAGCTGCTGCTATCGCACGACGTCAACCGGGAACATGAGCTGCTCCGGGGTGGCGGCGGTGGCTACTGTCACATCTTCACATCGTTCCTAGGGCGCCTTGAGGGGGTAGGGGTCACCCCGGAGGAGATCCGGACCATGATGGTGAGCAATCCGGCCAGGGCCCTCACGCCGGCACCGGTTTAGGGGGCGAACCGGGTGAGGGTGATGGTGACAGGTGGGGCCGGTGTGGTCGGGAGCTACCTGGTCCGCGAGCTCGTTAAGCGAGGCGACCGGCCCCTGGTCCTCGACACCCGGGCGGGGCCGCGCTTCCTCGCAGAGTTCGGAGGGGGGGCCGAGTTGGTAGCGGCGGACGTGACCGAACTCGCCCCCCTGATCGACCTGTTCAGGCACCTTCGTGTCGAGGTGGTCGCCCACCTGGCGGCCCTCACCGGAAGCCGGGCCCCCGACCAGCCCATGGTGCAGTTCCGGGTCAATATGGAGGGCACCATGAATATCCTCGAGGCGGCGCGGCTCGCCGGCGTCCGGCGGGTGATCATGGCCAGTACCCGAACGGTCTATCCGGACTTCGAGGGGTCGCCGTACGGCCCGCCGGAGTACCGGCCGGTGCCCGAGGATCACCCCCTCTGCCCCGACCGCCCCTACGAGATCTGGAAGCAGGCCGGCGAGCGGATCGGGCGTCACTACCGGGAGCGCTTCGGTATCGAATTTGCCGCCTTCCGCTTCGCGCCCTACTACGCCGCCGAGTGGGCCGAGCGGGCCCGCCTGGGCGGCCAGCGGGTCATGGGCCAGGTCCACGGGCTGATCCACCACGCCTCCCGCTCGCTCCCGGCGACGCTCCCCGGGGGGGCCGACCGACCCCTGGACCTGATCTACGTGCGCGACCTGGCTGCCGGCCTGGTGCGGGCACTAGACGCCAGGGAGTTGCCGTCGAGCGCCTATAACCTGGGCAGCGGCTCGCTGGTGACCGTGAGGGCGCTATGCGAGGCGCTGCTGCGCCTGCGGCCGCAGGCGCAGCTAGCGGTCGGCCCCGGGCAGGACTTCGCCGAGGGCCACTACTGCCTGCTGGACAGCTCCCGCGCCGCCAGCGAACTCGGCTTCCGACCCCGCTTCCCTCTGGAGCGTGGGCTCCAGGACTGCCTCGAGCGGCTGGCGGGCTTCGGGTCGGTGAGGGGGTCCGCGTGAGTGGTGGGCTCAAGTTCTGCGTCGAGGTAGGGGGCACCTTCACCGACTGGCTGCTGGTCGCCGGCCAGCAGGTGGTCGGTCGGGGCAAGGTCCTCTCCACCCCAAAGCAGCCGGCCCAGGGGGTGATGCAGGCGTTTGCCGAGGCGCTGGTGAGCGGGGACCGGGTGGCCGATATCATCCACGGCTCGACCGTCGCGACCAATGCCGTCCTGGAGCGCAAGGGGGCGGCGACCGGCCTTATTACCACCGAGGGATTCAGGGACCTGCTCGACATCCAGCGGCAGACCCGGACCAGACTCTTCGACCTCTTCTACCGCCACCCGGAGCCCCTCATCCCCCGGGACCGGATCCTCGAAGTGGCCGAGCGGCTGGCACCCGGTGGTGAGGTCCGCAGGCCGCTTAGGCTCGCCGGCCTCGAAGGGCGGCTCGAGCGCCAGCTGGAGTGCGGGGTGGAATCGGTCGCGATCTGCCTGCTTCATAGCTACGCCAACCCAGGTCACGAGCGGGCGCTGGCCGAGCAGCTCCGCTCGCGCTTCCCCGACCTCTACCTGACGCTCTCCTCCGAGGTCCTGCCGCGCTTTCGCGAGTACGAGCGGGCGAGCACTACGGTGATCAGCGCCTACCTCAAACCGCAGGTCGACCGCTACGTCCGGGCACTCGAGCGGTCGCTGGAGGAGGGAGGGTTCGTCGGCAACCTCGCCATCATGCAGGCCAACGGGGGCACGGTGCCGGCCTCCGAGGTGCGGCGGCACGCGGCCAGGATGGTCCTCTCCGGCCCCGCCGCCGGCGTGGCCGGAGCCGTCGCCGCCGCCAGAGCGAGCGGGTTTGGCGACCTGCTGACCTTCGATATGGGCGGCACCAGCACCGATGTCTGCCTGGTGACCGGGGGGCGGGTGGGCTTCACCACCGACTACAAGATCGGGGGCCTGCCGCTGTCGATCCCCATGTACGACATCGTGACGGTGGGGGCCGGGGGGGGTAGCGTCGCCACCGTCGACCCCGGTGGGGCCATGCGGGTCGGTCCCGAGAGCGCCGGGGCCGACCCCGGTCCCGCCTGCTACGGCAAGGGTGGGAGCGCCTTCACCGTGAGCGACGCCAACTTCCTCTCGGGGCTGCTGCGCCCCGGCGTCTTCCTCGAGGGCAGGATGAGACTGGTCGAAGGGCCCGCCCGGCTGGCGGCGGAGCGGCTGGCGGCGGCGCTGGCCCTAACCCCGGTCGAGGTCGCCAGCGGGGTGGTGAGGCTGGCGAATGCCACCATGGCCCAGGCGCTGAGGCTGGTCTCGATCGAGCGGGGTCACGACCCGAGGGATTACACCGTCGTGGCCTACGGGGGGGCCGGACCGCTCCACGCCGCCCAGCTGGCTGCCGAGCTCGATATCCCCCGGGTGCTCATCCCCCGGGACCCGGGGCTGGTATCGGCCTACGGTCTGGTACTGGCCGATACCCGTCAGGACTACCTGCGGACCCGGATCGTGAAGCTACCAGGGGTCAGTGGGGCGCTGCTGGAGCGGGAATTCGAGGCGCTGCGGAGCCAGGCCCGCCGGGAGTTCGAACGCTACGGCCCCCCCCGGGGGGCGCTCCGACTCAGGCACGGGCTCGACATGCGCTTCGAGGGTCAGGCCTACGAGCTGCTGGTCGATGTCGACCCGCTACTGGAGGCGGGGTCGGGGGCGGAGGCGTTGCTGGAGGCCTTCCGCTCGGCCCATCTGCGGCGCTACGGGCACGTACCGGCCGGTGATCATGTCGAGATCGTCAACTTCCGGCTCGGTGCCTGGCTGCCCAGCACCACCCGGCACCTCTCCTCCCCGCAGGCCGAGGGGGGAGCTACCCCCCGGCCCCAGGGGGGTGAGGTCTACTATCAGGGTCGCCAGAGTTCCTGCCGCTTCTTCTCGCGGGCCGACCTCCCCGTCGGCGGTCGGGTCGAGGGGCTGGCCGTGATCGAGGAGCCCACCGCGACCGTGCTGATCCCCCCCGACTGGCAGGGGCGGGTCGACGAGCAGGGCAACCTGATCCTGGAGAGGATGTGACCTTGGATCCCGTCACCACCAGCGTTATCGGCTACGCCATGAACGCCAGCGCCAGGGAGATGGGCGTCAACCTCTATCAGGCCGCCCACTCCACCATCGTCCGGGAGATCCGCGATATCGGCACCGCCATCTTCGACGCCGACGGCAACACGGTGGCGATGGCCAACTGGATCCCCATGCTCTCCAACGCGCTCGAGCCGGCCATTCAGGCGATCAAGCGGCACTACGACCCCAGGGAGCTCGAACCGGGCGAGGCGCTCCTCACCAACGACCCCTTTGACGGCGGCCAGCACGTCAACGACATCCTGCTCTATACGCCCGTCCACCACCGGGGGCGGGTCATCGCCCTCTCCTGCGCCAACGTTCACCACCTCGATGTCGGTGGCGGGGCTCCCGCCTCGAACGCTCGGGCCACCGAGGTGTTTCAGGAGGGGATCGTCTTCCCCCCCATCAAGATCCGGTTGGGGGAGGACTGGACCCGCAGCCCCTTCGGCAAGATCCTGGCCGTCAACATCAGGGCGCCGGAGAAGACGATCCCCGACTTCGACGCCCAGATCGCCGCCTGTCGCACCGGGGAGCGGCGGGTGCTGGAGCTGGTGGCGCGTTATGGGGTGGAGACCATCCTCGAATTTATGAGCGAGATCCAGGCTCACTCGGAACGGCTGGTCCGGGCCGCGATCGCGGAGATTCCCGATGGCTGCTACCGGGGTGAGGCCTTCATGGAGGACGACGGCTCGGGCGCCGAAGGGCCGTTCACCATCAGGGTGGCGGTCTGGGTCGAAGGGGGGGGGATGAGGGTAGACTTCCGCGCTACCGATCCCCAGGCCCGCGGTTTTATCAACGTCCCGCTGGCGTCGACCTACTCGACGGTGCGGACCACCATCATGTCGATCCTGGGCATCGATATCCAGTTCGTCAACGCCGGCGCCTTCCGACCCATCGAGATCGAGGCGCCCCCGGGCTGCCTGGTGAACCCGCTGCGGCCGGCGGCCACCCGGGCGCGGACCAGCACCTGCTACAAGATCTTCGACGCCGTCAACTACGCCCTCGCCGAGGTATTGCCTGAGCGGGTAGCGGCCCCCGGCTTCGACGCCCAGACCGGCCTCTCCCTCGCCTACGGCGATCCCGAGGGGGCGATGTCTATCTTCAGTGAGGCCCTCGGGGCGGGTAACGGTGGACTCCACAACCAGGATGGGGCCGACGGCATGATCATGCACCTGACCAACGCCGCCAACACCCCGGTGGAGGCTGTCGAGATCGAGCACCCCTTCCTCGAACTGCTCCACTACCGACTGGTCCAGGACAGCGGCGGCCCCGGTCGCTACCGGGGCGGGATGGGGTTGGAGCGGGCCTTCCGCCTCCACGCCGACGGGGTGGTGGTCGGGCTGCACTCCGATCGGCACCGCCATAGCGCCGCCGGCCTGTTCGGCGGCCAGCCGGGCTGGCCGGGTCGCTGCGCGGTCGAGCGTAACGGCGCCGAAGAGGTCCTCGGCTCCAAGGTCCACGCCACCCTGCAGGCGGGGGATGTGCTCACGGTCCGTACCGGTGGCGGTGCCGGCTACGGCCCCCCTGAGGAGCGTGCGCTCGAGCGGGTGCTCGCCGACCTCCGCGAGGGGCGGATCTCGCAGGAGCAGGCCGATTCAGAGCGGGGTTACCGCCTGGCCGGCCGCCGCTCGGTGAGGACGGACTGAGGGCGATGCAGCGCGCAGCCGAGTGGGTCGAGGCGCTTCACCATCAGGGTGGCAGCGGCCCTGACCTGGTGGCAGCGGTCGAGTTGCAGAGCGACGTCATCTACTTAAACTCGGGCGACCCCGACCGGATCGCCCCCCCCAACGTGCTCGAGGCAGCTGCGGCGGCGTTGCGGGCCGGCAAGACCCGCTATCAGCGCGGCCCCGGCCTGCCCGAGTTGCGCCGGGCGATCGCTGCCAAGCACCTCCGTGAGAACGCCTTCCGGGTCGATCCCGACCGGATAAGCATCACCAACGGGAGCTGCGAGGGCCTGGCGGTGGTCATGCGGACCCTGCTCGACCCCGGCGACGAGGTGCTCACTACCGATCCCTACTACGGGGGGCACGTGAGCGCCATCCGCTACGCGGGCGGCCGGCCGGTCTTCGTTCCGACCGCTGGCGAGACGGGGTGGGAGCCCGATCCGGCGGAGATCGCCCGCCGCATCACCGATCGGACCCGGGCCTTCGTCTTCGCCTCGCCCGGCAACCCCACCGGGGCGGTCTACCGGCCGGAGCTGCTGGCGGAGCTGCTCAAGCTGGCCCGGCGGCACCGGTTTCTGCTGATCTCCGATGAGCTGTTCGAACGCTACGTCTACGCTGGGGCCGTCCACACCTCGGTCGCCTCCCTGACCGCTGCCGACGAACGGGTCGTGGTGGTCCACGGCTTCTCCAAGTCCTACTGCATGACCGGCTGGCGGCTCGGCTGGGTGACCGGCCCGGAGTGGTTCATGCGCCACTTCCACCGGGTTCGCTACAGCGCCAGTATGGCCGCCAACACCTTTGCCCAGCACGGCGCCCTCGAGGCCCTAGCGGAGTCGAGCAGCGACTACTACCGGGAGGTCTATCAGGACTATGGTGCCCGGCGGGAGCTGTTCGTCGCGGCCTGGGAGCGCGCCGGGCTGGCGCAGCGGCCCGGCCCCGGTGCCTTCGTGATGATGATCGATGTGCGCGACCTCGGCCTGGCAGCCGAGGAGTTGGCCGGGATCATGGTCGAGCGGGCCCGGACGGTGATGTGGCCGGGCACCCGCTTCGGCGGCTGTGGCGAGGGCTATTTGCGGGTCGGCCTGGTGGTGCCGCAGGAGCGGCTGCGGACCTTCGCGACCCGCTTAGGCGAGGTCGTCCAGGCTGGGGAGCTGCTGTGACTAGGGGGCGGCTGTGACGGTGCTGGTCACCGGCGCCTGCGGCCGGATCGGACGGCACGTCGTCCGGCAGCTGCTGGAGCGGGGGATTGAGGTCGGCGGCAGCGATATAGGGGCCTCCGCCGCCCGGCTCGGCGACCTCGCCGGCCGGGTCGAGGTGGAGGCCGCGGATGTCCGCGATCTGGCGGCGCTGGTGCAGAGCTTTCGCCGCCGCCGGGTCAGCCGGGTCGTCCACCTGGCTGCCCGCTTCGGTCAGGCCTCCGACCGTCACCCCCGGAGCTCGATGGAGGTCAATCTCGGCGGCACCTTAAGCGTCCTCGAGGCCGCTCAGCTGTGCGGGGTCGAGCGGGTCGTCATGGCCAGCAGCCATAGCCTCTACCCCCCGGCTGCGGGGGTCCACGGCCCCCCTGAGTGGGAGGCGGTAGCCGAATCTCATCCCGCCGACCCGGCCCGGCCCTACACCATCATGAAGCTCGCTTGCGAGCAGTTGGGCCGGTTCTTCGCCCGGCGCCGCGGGGTCGAGTTCGCCGCCGTCCGTTTCTCGAGCTTCTACGGCGCCGAGCGAGCCGTCCAGCGCGGCAGTTCGCTCTCCGACGCCCTCAACCGGATGATCATCGACGCGCTGGAGGGGATCCCGGTCCGCTTCGAGCGGGGCGGTGAGCAGGTCTTCGATCCCGTCTACATCAAGGACTGTGCCCACGGCGTCGTCTGTGCCCTGCTGGCCGACCGGGAGCTCGACGGCCGCAGCTACAATATCGGGGGCGGCAGGCCGGTTACCCTCAACGAGGCCGCCGCCGCCGTCCGCGCTGCGCTGCCCGACGCCGATATCGAGGTCGGCCCCGGACTCGGGTTCGCCGGCAGCGCCGCAGGCCACCTCCCCTGGCTCGATATCAGCAGGGCCCGGCGCGAGCTAGGCTACCGGCCGCAGTACACCCTGGAGCAGGGGATCCGCGACACTGTAGGCGAACTCAGGGCCATGTCCGGTCGCGCCACCCCCGCCAGCTAACCCCCTTCGCTCCGCCACCGGGTATGGTAGCGAAGAGCGAAATCGGAGGTGGAGTGACGTGGACATAGCCCGAAAGGCACAGGCCCTAACCGAGGAGACCGTCGCGGTGCGGCGCGACCTTCATATGCACCCCGAGATCGCTTTCGAGGAGACCCGCACCGCCGGGATCGTGGCCTCCCGACTAGCAGAACTCGGCCTCGACCTCCGCAGCGGCGTCGGCGGGACCGGGGTGGTGGCGCTGCTCGAGGGGGCTCGCCCCGGCAGGACGGTGCTGGCCCGCGCCGACATGGACGCCCTGCCGCTGCAGGAGGAGGGCGACCCACCCTACCGCTCGGTCGTGGACGGTGCCATGCACGCCTGCGGCCACGACGGCCATACCGCGGTGCTCCTAAGCGTTGCCAGGCTGCTGGCGGAGTGTCGGGCTGAGCTCGCGGGGCGGGTCGTCTTCGTCTTCCAGCCGGCCGAGGAGGTTGTTCAGGGGGCGCGGGCGATGCTGGATGATGGGGCGCTCGAGGGGCTGGCGGTCGCTGCCGGCATCGGACTGCACCTGACCAGCGCCTTCGAGACCGGCCGCGTGGCGCTGCGGCCCGGCCCCACCATGGCCTCGGCCGACACCTTCTCGCTGCGGGTCCAGGGCAAGGGTGGTCACGCCGCCAAACCGAATGAGACGGTAGATCCCGTCCTGGTGGCCGCTCAGATCGTCACCGGTCTGCAGGCGCTGGTCGCCCGCGAACAGAACCCGCTCGATCCCGCCGTGATCAGCATTACTTCGGTCCATGGTGGCACCGCGTTCAACATCATTCCCGAAGCGGTCGAGTTGGGCGGCACCCTCCGCACCTTCAACGACGCCACCCAGGCCCGCCTGCGGGAGCGAATTCTGGCGGTCGCCAGGGGTATAGCAGCTACCTTCCGAGCCGCGGCGACCCCTGAGTGGGGGGAGGGCTCCCCGGTCGTGGTGAACGACCCCGAGATGACCCGGCGCCTCCGCCCCGTAGTCGAGGGGGTCCTCGGCGAGGGGGGGCTCTTCGAGCGGGATCCGCTCATGGCTGGGGACGACATGGCCCTCTGGCTGCAGGAGGCCCCGGGCTGCTATTTCCATGTGGGGGCCGGCGACGCGGGGCGGGGACTCGACTATCCGCACCACCACCCCCGGTTCGACCTCGACGAGGCGGCCCTGCCCCTGGCGGTCGAGTTACTGAGCAGGGGCATCCTCGAGTTCCTTCGCTGAGTTGCTCGAGGGGGGATATGGATCAGGAGTTGCAGGAGAGGACGGCGATCATCACCGGCGCCAGCCGGGGGATCGGCCGCGCGACCGCCCTGGCCTTGGGCGGCCGCGGAATGCGCCTAGGTCTCCTGGCCCGCTCCCGAGAGCGGCTCCAAGAGGGTGGGGCCGGGGGAGAGGGGCTCGGGGGGCGGGGGGGGGGGGGGGGGGGGGGGGTGGGGGGTGTCTCGGGGCTCGGTCGACCTGCTGGTCAACAGCGCCGGGGTCTTCCACGAGAGCGCCGTCGCCGAGCAGGAGCTCGACGACTGGGAGCGGGTGCTCCGGATCAACCTCACGGCACCCATGCTCCTCTGCCAGCTGATCCTGCCCCTCATGATCGCTGCCGGCGGCGGTCGAATCGTCAACATCGCCAGCAGCTCGGCGGTCCAGGGCTACGCCGGGCAGGCGGCTTACAGCGCCAGCAAGCATGGGCTGCTCGGACTGGCCCGCTGCCTGGCCCTTGAAGCTCGGCCGCACAATATCCATGTCCACACCCTGTGCCCAGGCGGGGTGGATACCGACCTGATCCGGGGGACGGAGGTAGGCCGCCGGTTCGAGGGTCAGCCGCTGATGGTCCCGCAGGATATCGCCGATCTGGTCCTCTTCTGTATCTCCCAGGCGGGGGATGTGGACATGCCGGAGGTGGTGTTGCGGCGCTTCATCCCCGGTTAGGATCTGGTCCCTCTGGTCCCTCCGGTCGACCTCCTCGGGGAGATTGTCGTGATAACCATGGAAGATTCCACTTAAGTGCTATCCAAAGATCTGGGGATCGTAGTGTGGGATTGTCTCTTCCTCCCCCGGATAAGTGGGTGAGCGAAACTACTCCCGAATGCTCCAAATCTAATCGGTCAGTCCCGCAGCCATTGCTGGGGAACGCCTCTTATATAGCTGCCGCCTCTGCTGGTTGGAGCAGTGGTCGCCTGGGTGATCTACACTCTTCTGCCCAGTCGTAAACCAGCACTCCCCACGCCCCCAGAACCTAAGGACGGGCTCTCTAGGTCCGAGTCGCAGTAGTCTTGGCAACAGAGTTGGTATCCCACTAACTAATAACGTATAATTATCTAGATGACTAAGAACTTCGGAGATACAGCATGAGAATGAGATTTTTGGCTCCGCGTGGCGAACATGCAAGGGTGCGCTTTCTGGATAGCCTGCATGGTGCGCTTGTCAACGCCTGGACTGCGTGCGGGGCACGCGGGACTGATGTAGTTGGGAGTGATGCCAGCAACTGGTCTTTTGGTGCAGTGGGGACAGCGACACCCAAAGGCTTTACCGTGAAATCTGTAGTGGTCGGCACAGAAGGGGGACCACTGGAGCCGGTGCTTGGCCATCTAGTTCCCGAAACCGTTCGTAAGATGTCAACTAACGGAGACGTGGTGGACCTTTCAGCCTGGGACAGGACTGTTGAGGAGCTTCCAGTCGTCTGTCGACCGGGAGAAACTGCGACCCTGCCAGCAATTATGCTCTCGCCGCTTGTCCTTTCCGTGCGCGGTCGGAAAGGACGCTGGCACGATGATCTGATGAAAGTCGGGACCGATCTAGAGGATGCCGTGAACTTCCGACTGTCACGCCTGACGGGTCGCGACGTGAAGCTGAAGGTCGAACCCGACAGATTGTATCTGCGAGCAAATCCGAGGCATTCGACGTTGGTGCGCACGCGCGCCGTGCGCGGTGGTAGGCCCGCTTTTGTGATCGGCCTGATGTGTCCGCTATCCATTAGCGGCCGATACGATGACCTGCATTCCGCCTGGACCCTCGGGATCGGTGAGAAAAACCGCTACGGCTTCGGCTGCATCGGGTACGCAGGGAGGCTTGCATGAGCACCCAAGCAGCCGAGTTCGTGCACCAGACGGCCGTCGAAGTCTACGGTGCCTTCCTGGACGAGTGTGTTGTTTCACGAGTCATTGAGGATCGCACCGGCCCCAAGGGAAAGATCTCGCTCACAAGGATCGATGGTCGGCCTGTTCGCTTGGTGACGATAAGCGGCAAGGGGGGATACTCGACAGACCCGGAGTTGGCGGAGCGCTGGGGGCACAACGACAACATCAGCCTGCTCGATCATCTGCTCTCGGTGGCGCGTGGGGCACTGATGTTCTGGCTCGCTGATGCCCTACGTCCCTGGTCGGATGAGGAGCATGTTGCCGAGATCGAATGGCTGGCCTATGCGGTAGTCTGCATTGCCTTCCTCCACGACATCGACAAGGACCTTGACTTGCCACGTGGCAAGGAGATCGATGTCACTGACGTTGAAGAGCGGATGCACCGCTACGGGATCGACAAGTTCCTGACAAGCCATCATATTAGTATCTCACCTGCCGCGATGCTCAACTACATTGAACAGGTTGAAGGCACTCAGGCAGCCCGGAGTCCCGCTGCTCCCGACTACGACCGACGAATCGCTGCGACCTGTCGTTACGTCGAGCTGGCTGACAAGCTCGAGGGTAGTTTTACTTCCGATGGAGTTGATGGCTTACTTTCTGAACTTCACAATCGAAACGCCCTTTTTCCTGTACTTCAGGACAGTGAATTGGGGGAATGGGCGAAGGTAGAGATCCACGATCATCTCCATGTCTTCCTGCTGGACCGCTTCCAGCGAGCACTCTCCGAAACTTGCAAGGCGATCACCGGGTATTCGCCGTTGATCGAGATTGTCCACGACGGTCGGCTGCTCTGCCTAGTGCCACGAGAACAGGCGGACAAGGTAAAGAAAGTTGCCCTTGACAGTTTTCTCAGGGATCTCCCCTATGGTCTGCGCTTTGCGGTCAACAACCGGTTGGCGTGCGAATTCGTTGGTGGTGCTGCGTCGTGGGAGGTGTGTCGGGATGTCATGTATCCTCGGCGGGGCAACTGGAGAGAGTTTGCCAATCTCTTGGCACTTCCCAGGTCTTTTGCGCGCGAGCGCTACAGGGAGATTGATGAGTTGTTCGAAGCTGCGGGCATGACGACATCCTGGAGCCCGCTCGACCCTGACGCGTCTGGAGCGACCGTGAAGCCAGCGCTCGATCACCCAGGGGGAGACGCTGGTGACTTGGGCATGGAGCCAGCGCACGCCGTCGCGTTCCTCACGATTGCCCTCAACCATAAAGATGCCTCGGTCAAGACGGCAGCCCCGGATGCGGATTGCCGCGAGCGGGAGTTAGTGGAGAACTTGCGGGCTAGAGGCAAGGAACCGCCACCGGTTGTTGCGTCAGCTCCCGAGAAGGATGCACGTGCGCGTCGCGTTCTGCTGGCGCTGTGGACGATAGGAGAAGTTTGGCGGCTTTCCGAGGAGGACTCTGACGAGGCGAAGGTGATGCTGGACGCGATCCTCGGTCGAGAAGGTCTCGTCGGGCTTTGGTTAGAGGGCGACGATAGTCGCCGCGGTCTCCAACATCAAGTCGAGGATGTTGCGAGTGACATCTTGAATGCCCTGTGCGCCCGTTTCTCCGCGTATCTGTCTGAACGCCCGGCGCTGCCATTTGATACCGAGACTCCGGCGAAGCGCTGCATTCTGTGTAACGAGCCAGTCACTGTGAAACGACGTATCGATAGCGCGTCCCAGGCACACGGTGTCAAAGTGTCGGCATTTTCCGGCCGCGACGGTCGAAACGACCACTTGGCCTCCTCGAAGGGCGACACTCATTTATGTCTGGTCTGCCTTGCCGAGTTGCAACTGCGACAAAAGGCGCAGAGTGACTTCAAAGGAAGTGATGATCTGCCACCGCTCATCTCTTCGCCGGTGACCGTGGGGCTGTTTGGCGGGTTGGCCTTCGATCACGAAGACTCTGGAGTGTCCATGGGGTTGTTTGACCTCAATCGGCTGGAGATCAAGAAAGGCATCGTGTATAAGGGGCTCGATTGTCACATGCGGCGCATCCGCGTCGCGCGGCTGGAAGCGCTGCCGAATCGGGACGCCGAACTCGTTGTCCACCTGCATTTGGTGTTGAGGGCAATAAGACGCCTCGGACGCCCGATCCACATCTTCCGCGGGGCACCGCGCCGACACCCAGCAATTTTCTATTCCGATGCGTTACCCGCCTGGCTGGAGAAGTTACTGGATAAAGATTTCCAGCGCACGAATTCCTTGCGCATTGAGCAGATTCCTAAGGCCATTTCCAGATTGGAACTTTTTGGACATCTGGCCGCTGCGACCGGGCTAGGAATCGAATGGGCCAAACAGCTGGCCTATTCCGACACCGAGCTCGGTGCTCTATGCGTCGCCTGGGCACTAGCGGTTGACCGACGAGGCGATGGAGACAAGGATCATGCGTGGTCACTGATCGAAAAAAGAACGCGCGAACGCATCAAAAATACCGGAGGTGAACCAGTGAATCTGAAGGACAGCCAGGACCCACTTAGCCGACTCGCGTGGCTCGCGAGTCGAATCCAGAAGCGTATCGGCATAGGTGCCTCTACTAGCAAGCAGCTTCTCTGCTGGAAGGCCGCTTTGGGCTTCTACCCGAGCACGCTACGTTCGATAACACAGGATCGGGATGCTTTAGTCCAGGGGCTTGCAGGCACGCTATATGAAGAACTCACGCGCAAGGGCGACCAAGGCGCCAACGAACATCGCGACAATCAACCGCTTGATCAGGCTTGCATCGATTTCGCAGCCCACTTCGCGGATACAGTCTGGCCCAAGGTTTTCCGATCAAAGGAACCAACCTCGCAGGAGCAGCGCCGAACCGCGGCGATTTACCGCTTTAGGCTTCTGGAAGCATACCGTGAGCGTGACATCTCCGAAACGAGGGACGATGCACCCACCGATGACGAAACTTCGGAAGCCTATCTGGATGGCCAGAGCTGATTAAGGAGGCAGTAATGATTGACAAGTTCATGCAATACCTCAACGACGGCGATCTCATCGAGGAAGTGGTCGCAGCCAATGGCAAGGACACCTATCTGATGCCTGTGCGCCGCAATGCAGGACACGTAGCCATCGCCGTGATCCGCGAGATCGTGGCCCCCACGGTATTTCGCAATGCAGAGGAGGAGATCACGGACATTGAGGATCGCGACGGTGTGCGCCGTATACGGGCGACGCCGAGTAAGTTCAAGTTTGGCGAGCGTGGGCGGGGGTTGCTGGTGTTGCGCGCGTGGAATGTGGGCGGCCGGCTGCCACAGAACCGCACTGCGGTAGGTGAGCGCATGCCGATTAGTAGAGCGCTCGACTTGAACACGCTGGTGTTTGGGGACTCTGCCATGTCAGGGACTCGCGTCCTACCGGTGAAGGCTGCGGTGCAATACTCCGATGCATTAAGCACGGTGCCGTACCGTGACGGCGTGGGAGAGAGCTTCCACCACCGGGGAGATGAAACCGGAACACTGTGGGATGCGGAAGGGAAGAAGAACACTGAGAATCTCTTCACTCGCCACTATGTCCTGCCCGGCACTCTTCTAATACAGGTTCTAACCAGCAACGGTCGGCAACTCCCGCCCATCGGTTTCGATCACCTGTTGCTCAGTCTCGGGCTCGCTGGCTCCTACGGAGGACAGACATCCGTCACCGGTGTCAACGTGCGCACCCATATCGCCGGGATCTTCGCTGCACGCCTTGAGGTACCAATCTCCTCACCGTATGAGCTGTTGCGATCACTCCCAGAGACCAGTTCAGTAGACGATCTCGCATCTGCCGTCTTGCAGGAAATGTCGGGGCACTACCGGGTCCACGCGGATGCGAACGAAGCATCAGCCTATCAGCGACAACTTGTTGGGGCATTCGAGGAGGAGGATCTCGAACTGCAGGAACGGTATGAGGAAGCCGCTCCGAAAGTCGCTGATATGTTCGAACGATACTTCGAACCCAAAAAGAGGGTGTGACAGGGGTGATCCATGAGTATCGACTGACCACGCTGGCACCTTGGGCATGGCATGGCCTCGCCGTGCCCTCGGGCACAGCGACCCTCAATGACATCGTGACCGATACGGCGATGGCGTTCGCGACTGCTGCCGCACTCGGTATGGTATGGCGTTCACCGTGTCTGCCGGTCGCGCCCGACTATCGCAGTCATCTAGCCTCCCTACCATTCAAGACGACTCTGTTCCTCGGGCACGATAACCGGCTCAACCGACCGTTGGCGCGCCGCCTCAACCTGGATGCCGAGTGCGGTATGCCAAAGGCCATCCACGACGCGCGAAGTAGTGGCAACATCAAAGACTACTACCACATCCAGGAGGTTACCGCGGGCTCGGTCTTTCATGGTTTCTTCCTACACGCGGACCCACTCCGCCTCGCACAAGAAGCCTATGGTGAACGGGTCGACCGACTCGTCGTCAGGCTTGGTCTCGGCCGCGCTGGCGTCGGCCTCCTTGAACGCTGCGCGTCGCAGCACGATATCTGCCTCAACCTACACACGGCACGGCTGTTCGACCCCGATGTTCATTTGGAGGCGGGGCCGTACCGCCTCCATAACATTCAACCCAGCCGACCACTCGATCCCGACGAGGCGTTGCGGATCACTGCTGCCTGGTCAGGAGGGCAAGCCTGATGATTATCCGAGCTCACTCAGTACCGACATTGGCAAGCGGCTTGTCACCGATGCAGGAACGTCTACTTCGCTCCGAGAAGTTTGTACGCCTTGTATCTGCACCGACAGGCTCTGGGAAGTCCTATGCCTTTATGCGGGCGGTGCTCAACGAGAACGCGTCTGTGCTGTTCATTGTTCCCACCAAGCGTTTGCTGCAAAACCTGATTGACGATGCGCACGAACAGGCAAAGGAGTTGCTGAGGAAAGAGAAGCGAGGTTGGACAGAAGCTCAGATCAATGCTTGGGCCAAGGAACGGATTGTCGAATGGTCGGGTAATCAAGATAAGGCTGGATATCAGAGTCTACAGGTTAGGCGAGTTAGGCAAGTGCTTGAGATGGGTGAAGGCTGGGGTGGCGGAGTCATCTTCGCGATTCCCGAAGTGGTAGTCAAGATGATCTCTGGTGTTCATATCAAGGGGGCGAGTACGATCAATCCCTTCCATTACCTGCGCACCTTTGATCATGTGGTCTTTGACGAATTCCACACCATTGATGGTCGATCTTTTGGGTTGGCAAGCCTGTTTTCACTGTTGGCTGTCACAGAGAGGCAAGGGAAGGTTTCACTCCTGTCGGCAACTCCGATTGATGTGACCAAGATCCTCGAGCAACTAGGTGTTGATGCAGAGGACGTTGAGCAGATTGTCGAGAATGTTGTTGCCGGCCATCCATCAGGACATCGCCCAATTCACGGGGACGTAACGCTTGAGCTACGTGAGTGCTCTCTGGCCGAGTCGTTCGCTCTAGGAATCGACGACGTGCGTGCGTCAATCGACCGTGGCCGCACTGTGGTTGTCATTTTCGATTCCTTGGCACGACTCAAGAAGGAGGAGTCGATAATACGGGGGGCGCTATCTGAAATCGGAGTTTGGGACGACAGGGTTCTTGCAATCAACTCAATTGATGATTCGGAGCGGAAATCAGGTGAGCCGCGCCGTGGACGACAATATGCAGACCCCCGGAAATACGATGTGCTGCTATGTACGTCTTCAGTTGAACTTGGGGTTACCTTTCAAAGCGATCTCATGTTTATAGACCCCGGTCACGAGATTGCCAGCTTTGTACAACGCGTTGGTCGGGTCGCTCGCGGCAAATACAACGGGCGAGTCATTGTGTCACTGCTTGAAAGTCGGCGTAATCGCGATGCTTGGACTCGGATAATTGCCAGTGTCATTGAGAATCATGAAGAGTTGGATATTGAGATTTTCGTAGAGAAGATTCTCCGTGATATTCGACGCTGTCTTGAGCCGACACGAAAGGAGGTAGAGGCAGATCCCATGGTAGGGGGATCGACAATATCGTTTTTTCGGAAACCTTCGTGGCGGGGAGCGAACTGGGCTGCCCTGTTCATTGTTGCGCTTCAGCGGAAGGATCATCAGAAGGAAGCGAATAAGCGCTTGCGTAAGATATCGCCGAATATCGTAAAGTTTGTCGGTGCCAAGATCAGGGAGATATTGTCGGTCGATGTGGTGGACGATTACCTACCGAGGAAGTCCCAACCGCACAAGCGATGGGTCACTGCGCTGCTTGAAAGTGCCCTCGCCTATCGCGATATCGGGGCAATGATTGAGGTCTATGATCCGAATGGCACAAGTCATATGGTGACGGAGTCGCAGCTGCGTAGGGCAACGGATATTCTTGATCGGCACATTGTTTCCGATGAGGATGAAGGACGAGTCGTCAGGCTTATGTCGCGGACACTCGATGAAGAGATCAGGGTGTTTACTGAGAAGCCTCGTGTTCAGATGATGGCGCTGTACGTTCGCTCACCAATAGGTGACAAGGGCTTCGAGCTTTTAATCCGGGAGCGAGATAAGGGGAAAGAGCGACTTTATCGAAGCCTAGTTGAAGAGTGGAAGCATCAATTTCGCCGATACATTCCTGCGAGAGGAGATAATAGTAATGATCCTCGCAAGAAGGTAATGAGAGCAGCGACTGCCCTGGTGGAGCGTCTCGGCAGGCCACCCCTGGAGGAAGACTATGAGGGTATTGGAGAAAGCGCGATATTTGCGTGAGTTGGCGGAGGAGTTCAACCTTCACGGGCTCTACTTCCAGCATGCCGCTCTGTGTCGTCGGCGTGCTTGGCTCCATCTTATGGGTGCCACGCATGCCGTACGTGATCCGCGGGTACGCAGAGGGCTCGCGCTTCATAAGACAGAGAAGCGGTCCGGCGATGTCCCCAGGGGTCTTGGCATCGCACCGGATGGCATCAACTTTGAGCGGTGCATCGTTATAGAGAAGAAAGGCAGCGCTGGGGCGCGCGAAGCGGTTTCCCGGCAAGCCTTGTTCTACGCAGCATTCATGACTGCAGCCACCGGCGACCTTTGGCGCGCCGAAGTTCAAGTGTATGGATCGCGAAAAAAGACGATCTACGATTTGACAGTAAGCATACTCGACCAGCTCATCTATGACGCGCAGGCCGGACGCGTTCTGATGGATGGGCCACCTCCCCAAGCGAAGCGGATTCCCCTCTGCCCTGCCTGTAGTTGTAACCTGCTCTGCTGGGATGAGGAGTAACATGGATGTAGTCATCATCCCGCGCGATGCACGCCTCAATCGGAACGAAAACGCGCTCGTCGTGACCTCTGATTCGGGGCGCAAGGTCATTCCCCTGAATGGCATCAAGCACGTCCTGTGCATGGGCAACGGCTCCATTTCCATCCGCTTGCTCAAAGATATGGGTCGAAAAGGAATCCGCTTCACAGTCCTTGATGGAGGTGGTGGTTTCCTGGGTGCTTTCGAACCGGAGGATGACAATCCTTCCGGTCGGGTACGCATCGGACAGGCCGCGTTGTTTTTGGATGAGACTGCGCGCCTGAGGATTGCCAGGGCAATCGTTAGTGCACAAGTGAGGTCGATGCGCGGATTGCTGCAGCGCTATCGTCGCAACGGCACAACTGGCCTTGACTCGTCGCTAGGTGGCTTGGAGAGCGCAATCGACATGATTGGGAGAGGAGCTAGCATTGAGGCTCTGATGGGTGCCGAAGGACAAGCTCGGGCGTTTCTGCACGATGCCTTCGGGCGAATCTCGCACGATGCTAGACTGGAACGCAGAGTCCGTCGCCCGCCGCCGGACCCCGTCAACTGCCTGATGTCTTTCTTTAACATGCTGCTTTACTCCGCGTGTGCAAACGAGCTTGCCAAAACTCATCTCGACCGAAGTATCTCGTTTCTCCATGCGCCGGGAACGGGGCGACGTTCGCTCTCAATCGATATGGCAGAGACCTTCAGGCCAGTGATGTCGGACGCGCTCATCCTATCCGTGTTCCGGCGTGGTCAAGTCGATAGCTCCTGGTTCAGCAGGACTCCGGGGGTGTGCTTGCTCAGTGAGAAGGGAAGGATCAAGGCGACTGAACGTTTCTGGTCGCGCATTGAGGAGCGAAGTGATAATCGCACCCTCCGCCAAGCGATTCATCGGCAGTGCTTATCCCTGGAACGGGAGGCACTTGGTGTTGGGCAGTTCAAGCCGTTCGTCTGGAGGGGGTAACACGTGTTCGTGGTAATCTCTTATGACGTCCCTGCCAAGCGAACAGAAATTTACAAGAAAGTTCTGAAGGAGTTTCTTGTACATGAGCAGGCATCAGTTTTCATGGGTGACTTGCCGGAGTCGGAACTTATCAAGTTGGTGGCAAAGATCTCGGAGAAGATCGGTCCCGAAGACCGAGTGCTGAAGCTCGTGTGCCGAAATCGGCACAACGTAGAGGTACGTAGGCTCAGCAAGGATGCTCTTGGTGGACCAATGCGTCAGGACGAGGACAAGTGGCATGGTCAAGACTGGTCTATTCTCTGACGGATTGCATGTGTGCTTGAGCGCAAAACTATCCTTGGTAGGGGGGTCAGGCGCATATTTTGGGGCCTGTACCGGCATTTTGGCTCGTTCTACAGGTCATCCACACGAGAAAAGCCGTTGAAAGCGATGGTTTCCGATCCCCATGAGGGGTAATGAGAGGACGCCGTCTATGAAGATCCCCGACAAGATCACCATCGCGTAGCCGACCCATGAGGGGTAATGAGAGGACGCCGTGACCGCCAGCGGCCAGGACCCCCGAAAGTTTCCGATCCCCATGAGGGGTAATGAGCCGCACGGACCCTCTGTGGTATGTGGGGGATTCAGGAGTTTCCGATCCCCATGAGGGGTAATGAGGAGTTGGCCGGCAGCGGCGACTTCACCCTGGCCGAGACCCGGTTTCCGATCCCCATGAGGGGTAATGAGTCATATGTTTTGCCCGTGCCCCTGCCACCGTAGACGAGTTTCCGATCCCCATGAGGGGTAATGAGTTTTGGACCGGGGTAAATGGACCTCTGACAGGCAACCGAGTTTCCGATCCCCATGAGGGGTAATGAGCCTTGCAGCTCCCTGGCGGATGCCAAAGAGTTGGCTGGTTTCCGATCCCCATGAGGGGTAATGAGTGGTCTACTGGCTCGGCTGGCTCAAGGCCGAACTGGAGGTTTCCGATCCCCATGAGGGGTAATGAGTGGCTCGACTACCTGGGCACCCGGCTCGGCATCCGGAGGGTTTCCGATCCCCATGAGGGGTAATGAGTTCCCATCCTTTGATGCTGGCCTCAGTGGAGGTGGACAGTTTCCGATCCCCATGAGGGGTAATGAGATCCGAGGTGGGCAGCTCCAGGGTGGGCCGGGAGGGCAGTTTCCGATCCCCATGAGGGGTAATGAGCATGCCCCCTGAGCGGACCAAGACCCACGCTAAGGCCGTTTCCGATCCCCATGAGGGGTAATGAGTCGGATGTTTGGAGGATACCGATAATTTCATCTTCTGGTTTCCGATCCCCATGAGGGGTAATGAGTAATCTGACCGCCAGCGGCCTTCGTTCTGGGGAATCCGGTTTCCGATCCCCATGAGGGGTAATGAGTACGCCTCTTTCGCGGAGTTTCCGATTGAGGCAGGAGTTTCCGATCCCCATGAGGGGTAATGAGCTGCTGTGAGACTCTTCATTATCCTCGCCCTGGTCCTGTTTCCGATCCCCATGAGGGGTAATGAGGTACTCGGTGTAGGTGGTGGAAGAGAAATTGGCCCCTGTTTCCGATCCCCATGAGGGGTAATGAGGGTGAACTCTCGGCCAACATCGCCGCGGCCGCGACCTGTTTCCGATCCCCATGAGGGGTAATGAGGTTTAGGACCAACTTCGAGCGCAATGCAGCTATTGAGAGTTTCCGATCCCCATGAGGGGTAATGAGACCGGAGGGAATAGGGTCTACGAGATTAGCCTAGGTAGTTTCCGATCCCCATGAGGGGTAATGAGGTCCTGACCGAGGACAACTTCCAGGTGGTCAATCGCGTTTCCGATCCCCATGAGGGGTAATGAGGACGGAGTGAATCACACGATCCTGATGAGTCGGGGTGCAGTTTCCGATCCCCATGAGGGGTAATGAGTCCAACCACCGGCCCTTCGTGGTCGAGGACCGCGACCCGTTTCCGATCCCCATGAGGGGTAATGAGCACGGATAGAGACTCGGTTCCGCGATTTCGTAGTACCGTTTCCGATCCCCATGAGGGGTAATGAGACTGGTGCAGATCGATCGTGCGGAGCCTCTCAACTGGTTTCCGATCCCCATGAGGGGTAATGAGATGGTGATTGTGGGGCCTGATGGGGAGCACCTCACCGTTTCCGATCCCCATGAGGGGTAATGAGATCTACGGTGACATGGCCATCCTGGAGGCCATCTGATGTTTCCGATCCCCATGAGGGGTAATGAGTTAGAAGCCACCGTCGATCCCAGGGACAATAGCGCCTGTTTCCGATCCCCATGAGGGGTAATGAGCAGGTGCGGATTGACCTCGACGGTGACGTAACGGCGGTTTCCGATCCCCATGAGGGGTAATGAGTGGATAGAGGCCGCTGGGTAGAAAGGATTAACGCATGGTTTCCGATCCCCATGAGGGGTAATGAGTCGACGGGCGTCACGACTCGCCGGCGACCACGATTAAAGTTTCCGATCCCCATGAGGGGTAATGAGTTCCGGGACCTGCTCACCAATCCGCTCTCGAGCGCGCGTTTCCGATCCCCATGAGGGGTAATGAGCGCTGTTCCTCGGCGAGGTCGACCCCACCGGCGGGCGTTTCCGATCCCCATGAGGGGTAATGAGTGCTCGAAGCGGCCGTGGTTGTAGCTGCGATTGGCGAGGTTTCCGATCCCCATGAGGGGTAATGAGTGACACATTGTCAGGTGGTGAACTGTCAGGTGGTGTCGTTTCCGATCCCCATGAGGGGTAATGAGCGGACCATCCGCCAGCTCGAGACCGCTGGCTCGAATGGTTTCCGATCCCCATGAGGGGTAATGAGAGGTACAGCCCCGAGCCCAAGTGGTGCGACACTCTCGTTTCCGATCCCCATGAGGGGTAATGAGGTTTATGACCCTGATCTGCACTCCAGGGTTGCCCGGGTTTCCGATCCCCATGAGGGGTAATGAGCAGAACGAGGGGCTTGGCACTGTCTGGGTCTCCGACGGTTTCCGATCCCCATGAGGGGTAATGAGGTCTGACCTGTCACAACGTCACTCCCGCCTTGGCAGCGTTTCCGATCCCCATGAGGGGTAATGAGTTAGCCGCGTGCTTCGTTTTGAAGTACCCATGCCAGGGTTTCCGATCCCCATGAGGGGTAATGAGTTACGATAGACCTTATCCCCCGGCTCCGGTGGATCATGGTTTCCGATCCCCATGAGGGGTAGTGAGCGGTAGTAGTTCGTGGGAGGGCCCTGGATATTTACAGTTTCCGATCCCCATGAGGGGTAATGAGCAGTCGCCCTTGCTAAACCCTTCCCCTTTACTCGGAGTTTCCGATCCCCTTAGCAGGCAGCCTTTGCCGTGAGAGTTCCCCCAACTCCTCTGCTGCATCTTCAGACCCGGTGGTGCCAGCGACGATACCTTCCACCTCGGAGTCATCTATGGAGCGGACCTTCTCGCTTGCGTTTTAGGAAATTCCGTCCGAACATTGGCACGCTCCTGCGGCCCCCAGCGCTTTGGCCTCAGTTGGGCCTCCACAGATAGCTCGCCGCCGCCGCGAGTAGGGCCCCGAGGATGGGGGCGAGCCAGTAGAGCCAGTGATCGGTCCAGAGGTTCGCCAGAAGGGCAGGGGCAAAACTTCTGGCCGGGTTCATGGACGCACCGGTGAATGCGCCCCCGGCGACCGATCCGAGGGCTACGGTGATGACCTTGCCCCCTTGAACAGGACCACTCACCACTTCCGTCCTCTACACTCCAAGAGAGGACGAAACCATGAAACGGAAACGCTACACCGAGACCCAGATCCTCAAGGTCCTCAAGGAATCCGAGGCTGGCCGAAGGACCGGCGACATCGTCCGTCAGTACGGCATCAGTGAGAAGACCCTCTACAACTGGAAACGCAAGTACGGCGGCTTGGAAGCCAGCGACTTAAGACAGCTCAAGAACCTCGAAGAAGAGAATCGCAGACTCAAACAGATCGTCGCCGACCTAACGCTGGATAACCAAGCCTTGACCCGACGAGTCCGCCCTTAGGATGTGCTTGGAAAAAAGTGGTGACCGCGACCGCCAAACGCAAAGTCGGTCACTACCTTCAACGGACACACAACCAAGGTCGGACTCTTCGGGTTGGCCAACGCCGAGCCTGCCGACTCATGGGGATGAGCCGATCAAGTTATCGCTACCAGAGTCGGCGGGATGACTCCTCGCTCCTAGCTAGGTTGAAGGTCTTGGCTGAGCAGCGACCACGATTCGGGTACCGGAGATTGCATGCCCTGCTGAGTCGTGAAGGAAGGGTGGTGAACCACAAACGGGTGTATCGGCTCTACCGTGAGGAGGGGCTCACCTTACCTTGGAGAGGACGAAAACGCCGGGCGGCAGCCAAGCGAGTGCCGCTCGAGCGGCCAACTGGGGTGAATGAGCGCTGGAGTGTGGATTTCATTCATGATCAACTCGGATCTGGGTCAAGGTTCCGGGTGCTCAATGTGGTGGACGATTTCAGTCGGGAGTGCCTGGCCTGCGAGGTCGACTCGTCTCTACCTGGGGAGCGGGTGGTCCGGATCCTGGATCGGCTGGTCGACTCGCGGGGCAAGCCTGGCTCGATCGTGTTGGATAACGGGCCGGAGTTCGTGGGTAGGGCCATGGACCGGTGGGCGTACGGGCATGGGGTCAGGCTCTCTTTCATCCCCCCTGGGAGACCTTTGGAGAATGCATTCGTGGAGAGTTTCAATGGTCGATTGCGCGACCCGAAGAGTCGGCTTGTCGAGTGCTTGAACTTGCACTGGTTCATGAGCCTGGCCGAAGCTAGGAGGGTGATTGAAGAGTGGCGCCTCGACTACAACCAGCAGAGGCCGCACAGCAGTTTGGGATACCTGACGCCAGCAGAGTTCGCAAGGTCGGACTCTTCGGGTCTGAACTCTCAAGCTCAGTGTAGGCTGGACTTGAGAACGGAAGTTTGAAGTGGCCCTCAAAATGGGGCAGCCTCAGTGAGGCCGATATAGATCCCCGGATGAGTCCGCTCCTGCAGGACGCAACTGGCGATCACGAACATCAGGAAGAAGGTTAGCGTGACCTCGATGGCGATCCCCTGGATGAGGGAGATGCCCGGAGCGAGGGAGGTCGCGCCGTGGCCGACGGCTGCCAGCTGCTCGGGGCCGAGGAAGAGCTGCAGGCCCAGGATGGCGGCGATAGCCCCCGAGAGTTCGGCGCTCCAGTACAGCAAGAGCTCCCTGAAGTTGATACACCCCAGCATCAGGAAACCGACCGTCACAGCGGGATTGAAGTGTGCGAATGAGATCGGACCGACGGCCGCGATCATCACGGTCACGCTCAGGCCGAAGGCCGCAGCGGTCGCGAGACTTCCGGCTCCGGAGGCGATAGCGGCGATGCCTGCGAACACGAGGGCGAAGGTGCCGATGAACTCGGCCAGCCAGACTCTCGCGGTCATCGGGAATTCCGCGGTTTCAGCGCCGCTACGCTTAAGGGTTTGCCGGCCTTCAACCTGTAGACCAGCTCTCTGCTGAATTCGCTCAGGGCGTCGCGCACCGCCCGCCACCGCTCCAGGGGCGAGCCGGAGGGGTCGGGGAAGGGGAGGTGCAGCCGCCTCGTCGCGACCGGGTAGACGGGACAGGCTGCCTGAGCGCTGTCGCAGACGGTTATCACGACATCGAAGTTCCAGCTGTCGGGCAGCTCATCCAGGGACTTGGAGGTGTGGTTGCCGATGTCGATGCCCACTTCAGCCATCACCGCAACGGCGTCGGGTTTCACGAAGGTCTTCTCGGTGCCCGCCGAGCAGACCTCGGCTTCGAGGCCGAACTCCCCCGCGTAGTGCCTGAGCCAGCCCTCGGCCATCTGGCTGCGGGCGGAGTTGTGGCTGCAGAGGACGAGCAGGCGCACTAGGTCCGCTCTCTGCAGGTTACCGAGCGGTCACGGAGACCCCCACCAGGCGAGCGGCAGCGACTGGTGGGCTCGGTCACGAGGTGTCGGTGGCTCGCTGGGCGATCTGCGGGGTGATCCATGACTAGTTTCTATCAGCGGATGGTCATAGCTCGGTCAGGGAAGGGAGCGGTTCGCGCCGGTGCGGTCCCCTTCGCAGGTTGGGCGGAGCTAAGCTAGCCGCTAGGCCACTCTCCAGTTCGGGCGTCGTCCTTGGGAAGCTGCGCGCTACCGGAGCCTGGCTGCAGGGCCGAGGCCCAGCCCGACTGGAAAGGGAGCGGGCCGCTTCAGGGCTGCTGCAGGTGCACCTTCACCGACCCGGACCCCTTATCGGCGGCGACCTCGAACGCTTCGGCCACCTCGCTAAAGGGGAAGCGGTGGCTGACGATCCGGCTCGCCTCGACCCGGCCCGAGCCCAGGAGGTCGATGGCCACCTGGAAGTCGGTCTCCATGCCGCTATAGGCGTAGCAGTTGGAGCCGGTGATCGTCGCCTCCGACTGGACCGCTCTGGCCAGATCGACCTCCAAGGGTTTCGAGTAGCCGGCGACCAGCACCACCGTGCCGAGCTTGCGCACCGTCGCCAGCGCATGGTCGAAGTTGGCACCACCCCCGACCGTCTCGATGACCGCGTCCACGCCGATGCCGCCGGTCAGCTCGGTGACGTAGTCCCTGATGTCGGTGGTTCCGATGTCGACGACGTGGTCGGCCCCGAACTCCCGGGCCACTCTCGCCTGCTGCGGATACTTGACGGTGATCAGCGTCTCCCCGACCCCTGCCGCCCGGGCGACCACTAGGCATAGCAGGCCGATGGTGCCGCCGCCGAGCACCGCCACCCGGTCCCGGTGGCCGGCTCCCGCTCGGGCGACCGCACGGACCGCGACGGCCAGCGGCTCTACCAGCGCCCCGTCCTCAAAGCTCATCTCGTCCGGGAGCCTACATAGGGCCGAGGTGTGGGCGTTGCTGTACTCCGCGAAGCCGCCGTGCTCCCGGTGCGATACGGAACGCCGCTCGAGACAGTGATTGTAGTGACCCCTGCGGCAGTAGTTGCAGCGGCCACAGTGGGAGAAGCACTCGACCGCGACCCGGTCGCCGATCCCGAGGCCGGTCACCCCCTTCCCGAGAGCGGCGACCACCCCGCAGGTCTCGTGACCCATGGCGAAGTCGCGGGATGGTTCCCAGTGGCCGTAGTAGTTGTGCAGGTCGCTGCCGCAGATCCCGATCTGCTTGGTGGCGAGCGAGACGTGGCCCGGGGGCGGTGGGACCCACTCCACCTCTCTGAGCTCGATCCGGCCTACACCGGTGTAGAGTGCTGCTTTCATCGTGAGCTCCCCGCTTTGGTCGTAGTGTGAGATTATCTCTGCCCCCGGAGGGGAGAGGCCGGTCCCGGTGCACGCTGCACCGTGTGAAAAAAAGAGACAGACCTCCGATAGCAAGTTTAGCCTGCGGTAACCGTAAGTGCCCCAACTACGGTCAGGCGGGACAGGGCAACCTCAAGCAAGGACGGGTTCGCTGGACCCGTAAGACCTACGGACCAGACCGGATCCGTTACCACGGACGGAGGACGTGAGAACACCCCTTGAGGACGGACCGGACCCGTACGTTTTTGGACATTTTTGCTTCGGGTCTGGAATAGCAAGATCGGGGCTGGGTGAAAAATCGCAGTTCGGGCCGCCTGCACCTCACGCCAGTACTGCCACTGGCGTCTAGGATGGGCGGGTAGTACCGGAAGGGGGAGAGATGAGGCTGAGATACCTGCTGGTGGCCACAGGTGTGTTCGCGCTGATAGCACAGGTGCTGGCGGCGGACTGTGCGGAGTGGGACACGCCGAAGTCCTTCGAGGCGGCGACATTGGCGGAGGTAGTCGAGTGTCTCGAGCCCGGGGTGGATGTGAATGCTCGGTACGAGTACGGCCATACCCCACTGCACTACGCGGCCCAGAACGCCGACAATCCCGGCGTCATCACGGCCCTGCTGGAGGCCGGGGCGGAGGTAAATGCTCGGAGCGAGAACGGCTCCACCCCACTACACTTTGCCGCCGGGAGCACTGACAACCCCACCGTCATCGCAGTCCTGGTGGCAGCCGGGGCAGAGGTGAATGCTCGTAGAGGAGGCGAGCTCAAACTCACCCCGCTGCACTATGCGGCTTGGTCCGCCGACAATCCCGGTATCATCGCAGTTCTGGTGGCAGCCGGGGCAGAGGTGAATGCTCGGGATGCGTACGGCGATACCCCGCTGCACTGGGCAATCGAGCGGAACGGCAACCCCAGCGTCATCACAGCCCTGGTGGCAGTCGGGGCAGAGGTGAACACCCGGGGCCGACTCGGCCTCACCCCCCTGCACCTTGCGGCCCTGCTCAGCGGCGACCCCAGCGTCATCACAGCCCTGGTGGCAGTCGGGGCAGAGGTGAACGCCCGGGGCCGACTCGACCTCACCCCCCTGCACTATGCAGCTGCCAACAACGACAACCCCGCCATCATCGAAGTCCTACTCGAGGCCGGTGCTGATGTGAGCGCTCGAGACGAGAGGGGCAGGACCCCCTGGGACTTCGCTCAGGACAACGAAGTCCTCAAAGGTACAGACGCTTGGCGACGACTGCAGGAAGGGAGGCTCGAGTAGGGGGCTCGGTAGCGCCCAAGATTCGCTGGTAGCGCTATGTCGCCAGCTGCGGCGATAGTGGGCCTGGGCAGTAACCACGGGCGTAGTGGGGGCGACCACATCTGGGCCAGGCGCAGTAGGTGGTGGGCTCGCTCATCTGGCCCTGCTAGAGCGTGTTATGCACTCCCCGGCATACCCCTGGAGCGAGCCGCTTCAGAAGCACGATTGCGAATGCGAAGAGATGAAGCCCCAACAGTACCTCTGGGATCTGCTCATAGTCTTTGACCAACCTCCTGTGCGCCATCCACCCCAGACTCCGCAAAGTCGGCTTCGCTGGAGCTTCGGGTCTACTACCCATCGACCCTCCCGCTGACGGCTGTATCCGCTCGCGCGAACGCCCTGCGTCCCCGGACAAAGGTCATAACCGGCCAGCCGCGGAGGGCCTCGCCGGCCCAGGGGCTGAACTTCGCCCTGCTGAGGAAGGTCTCCGGTCGCACCGGCCGCTCGGTCTCCAGGTCGATCACGGTCAGATCCGCCGGCGCGCCCGGCTCCAGGGTCGGTTCCGGCCAGCCCATCACCCCGGCCGGACCGGCTGTGAGCAGCTCGAGCAGCCGCGCCAGTTCCAGTTCGTCGGTTGCGACCAGGCGGCTGTAGAGCAGTGGGAAGGCCACCTCGATATTGGCGATTCCGAAGGGTGCTTCGAGCAGATCGAGCTCCTTCTCGGCCCGGGTGTGGGGGGCGTGGTCGGTGCCGATGCACTCGACCAGACCGCGCCTCAGGGCGCTGCGCAGGTAGGCGATATCCGCTCCGGTCCGCAGGGGTGGAGCCACCTTGTGGATCGGGTCGAAACGCTCCAGCACCCTCTCGCTCAGGGCGAGGGGGGGGGGGGTGGGGTCCGCAGGGGTGGAGCGTCGTTGTGTATCGGGTCGAAACGCTCCAGCACCCTGTCGCTCAGGGTGAGGTGGTGGGGCGTGCCCTCCGCCGTGACGGGTACCCCCTCGGCCTGGGCGCGCTCGACGACCTCCAGGCCGCGGCGACTGCTCACGTGGGCGATATGAACCCGTCCTCCGCTGAGGCGCGCGATCTCGCAGTCGCGCGCGATCTGGATCACCTCGGCCGCGACCGGGTTGCCCGGGAGGCCGAGGCGCTGGCTCACCTCCCCCTCGTTCATGACCCCGTCCTGGCGCAGGTCGGGAGCCTCCGAGTGGGTCTGCACCACCAGCCCCAGCTCGGCTGCATACTCGCAGGCGCGCCGCATCAGGTGGGCGTCGGCGACCGGGAGGCCATCGTCGGTAACCATCACCGCCCCCGCCTCTTGGAGGGCCGCGAAGTCGCTGAGTTGCTCGCCGCGCAGGCCGCGGCTCAGCGCCGCCGCAGGTCGCAGCCGCGCCTGGCCTAAGCGCTCCGCCCTGGCGATCAGTTCGGTCACCAGCCCCGGCTCGTCGATGGGTGGCTCGGTGTTGGCCATCGACACGACCGTGCCGTAGCCCGCCGCCGCCGCCGCCGCCAGCCCGCTGGCCAGATCCTCTTTGACCTCCTGGCCCGGTTCCCGCAGGTGGGCGTGGAGGTCGATGAACGCCGGCACCACCAGGTTGCCTGCCGCGTCGAAGGTCTCGGTGGCCGCTCCGCCCAGATCCAGGCCCTCGACGACGCCGTCCCGCAGGTAGAGATCGTGCAGCGCTGTGTCGCCGGGGCTGAGCCGGGCGTTCAGGATCAGGACCCGACTCACCCCTTGCCCACCAGCAGGGTGTAGAGCACCGCCATCCGCACCGGGACCCCGTTGGCCACCTGCGCCTCGATCACGCTCCGCTCCGAGTCGGCCAGCTCGCCCGCGATCTCCAGATCCCGATTCATCGGGCCGGGGTGCATCACCAGCGCCTCGGGATGGGCGTGGCGCAGGGCCTCCTCGGTCAGCTGGTAGCGGGCGACATACTCCGGGGTCGATGGCAGCAGGCCTGCCGCCATCCGCTCCCGCTGCAGCCGCAGCGCCATCACGGCGTGTGCACCCTCGAGCGCCTCCTCGAGCCGGTGGTGTCTGCTCACCCCCGGGAGCCGGGCGAACTCGGGCGGGACCAGCGTCGAGGGTCCGCACAGGGTCACGGTCGCGCCCAGCTTCGTCCACAGGGTCACGTTGCTGCGTGCCACCCGCGAGTGGACCACGTCGCCCACGATCGCCAGCCGGATACCTTCGAAGCCGGCGAAGCCTGGGAACCGGGTCTTGAAGGTGTAGGCGTCCAGCAGCGCCTGGGTCGGGTGTGCCCGGCGGCCATCGCCGGCGTTGACGATCGCCGCATCGGTCCAGCGCGCCAGCTGGTACGGCACCCCGGCCGCCCGGTGCCGGACTACGTAGAGGTCGGCTTGCATCGCGTCGATCGTCCTCAGGGTGTCCTTGAGGCTCTCGCCCTTGCTCAGGCTCGAGCCCCCCGCTGCGAAGCTGACCAGGTCGGCCGACTGCGCCCGGGCGGCCCGCTCGAACGAGATCCGGGTCCGGGTCGAGTTCTCGAAAAAGAGCATCCCCACCGTGAAGCCCTGGAGCGCCGGCACCTTCTTGATGGTGCGCTGCATCACCTGGGCCATCACATCGGTGGTGTCGAATAGCGCCGCCACCTCCTCCCGCGACCGCTCGGCGAGGTCGAGCAGGTGCCGCGGTCTGGCCCGCACCCCGTTCGCCGCCGGGCTCTCCACCATCACTGGTTGCGTCACGACCTCACCTCCAGCAGATCGACCCCCTCGGCGCAGTCGATCTCCTCGAGCCTCACCTTGACCACCTCGTGGCGGCTGGTGGGCACATTCTTGCCGACGTAGTCGGCGCGGATCGGCAGCTCCCGGTGCCCGCGGTCGACGAGTACCGCCAGCTGGATCAGCGCCGGCCGCCCCAGGTCGATGAGCGCGTCGAGGGCGGCCCGGGCCGTCCGGCCGGTGTAGAGCACGTCGTCGCAGAGCACGATCCGCAGCCCCTGGATGTCGAACGGCACCTCGGTCCGCTTCACGATCGGCTGCAGCGCGATCTCGGTGAGGTCGTCCCGGTAGAGGGTGATGTCGAGCTTCCCCACCTCGGGGCAGATCCCCTCGAACCTCAGGATCAGCTCCGCCAACCGCTCGGCGATCGGTACCCCCCGGGTATGGATGCCGATCAGCGCCAGCCGCTCGGCACCCCGGTTGCGCTCGGTGATCTCATGTGCGATCCGGGTGAGGGCTCTCGAGACCCCGTCGGCGTTCATCAGCGCGGCCTTCAACTTCAACTAGGGACCCCCCTTACCGCAAAAACGCCTCCCGAAGGGAGGTGTGGGGCGATTTTCCAGCGGGCCAAGAAGAGGCCGGGCGTCCGGCGCGCGGCGCAGCCCAGCACGGTCGTGTCCACATCCTTGCTCCCTTCCCGGCCTCACCGGACCGAGTTAAAGGTCTCCTCTAGGAGTCTACCAGCGAGGCACCCCGCCACGCAATCGCCCCGCCCGTCTTGTCCAGTGCGCCGCTTCCGGGCTGTGGTGGCACCCCTTCGCCAGACTGAATCGGGTCTCACCCCAGTCGGTGCCGTGTTAGCATCGCCGACGTCGTATAGCCATTACCGAGCCCTGCTGGAGGGAGACCCCGTGACCAAGACCTTTCGTCACCTGATCGGTGCTGAGGAGGTGGCGAGCGAGTCCACCTTCGAGTCCCGCAACGCCTCCGATCTCTCCGACCTCATAGGCCGCTTCCCCGAGGCGAGCCGGGAGCAGGTTCGCGACGCCTGCCTCAGCGCCCGCGAGGCGTTCCGGTCCTGGTCGAAGACCCCTGCCCCCATTCGGGGTGAGCTGATCGGCCGGGTCGGCAAGGCCCTCGAGCGCGAAAAGGAGTCCCTGGCGAAGCTCGTCACCCGTGAGGTGGGCAAGACGCTCAAGGAGGCCCGGGGCAGCGTCCAGGAGGCGATCGATACCTGCCACTTCTTCCAATCCGAGGGGCGCCGCCTCTACGGTCAGACGGTCCCCAGCGAGATGCCCAACAAGGAGTTGACCACCTACCGCCGGCCTCTCGGTGTGGTCGGTATTGTCACCGCCGGCAACTTCCCGGTGGCGGTGCCCAGCTGGAAGCTCGTCCCCGCCCTCCTTACCGGCAACACCGTCGTCTGGAAGCCCTCTGAGGACGCCCCCGCGGTCGCCTACGCCTTCGTCCGCCTCTTCGAGGAGGCGGGCCTCCCCCCCGGCGTCCTCAACCTGATCTTCGGCGGCGGCTCCGGGGCCGCCGGCGAGCACCTGGTCACCATGATGGATGAGCGCCTGCTCGACAAGTTCGCCTTCACCGGCTCTACCGTCGTGGGGCGCCAGATAGGGGAGGTCGCCGGTCGCAACCTGCTCCACCCCACCCTCGAGCTCGGCGGTAAGAACCCCCTGGTGGTGATGCGCGACGCCGACCTGGACAACGCCGTCAGCGGCGCCCTCTGGGCTAGCTTCGGGACCGGCGGCCAGCGCTGCACCTCCGCTGGCAACATCCTCCTCGACGCCCCTATCTTTGATGCCTTCCGCGACCGCTTCCTCGAAGCCACCTCCGCCATCCGCATAGGCGACCCCAACCTTGCAGAGGATATCCTCTACGGCCCCTTCATCAACGAGCGCTTCTTCGGTCGCTGGCTCGAGCACTACGACTGGGGCGAGACTGGCGGTGCCACCCGCCTCTACGGCGAGGGTCGCATCAGCGCCGCCGCGCGCCCCGAGGGCTTCTTGGGCGACCCCGACGCCGGCTACTACGGCTGGCCCACCGTCTGGCAGGAGGTGACTCCCGATATGCGCCTGTTCCAGCAGGAGATCTTCGGCCCCACCATCAACCTCGTCAGGGTCAACGGTATCCACGACGCCATCGAGGTCGCCAACGCTGTCGACTACGGCCTCTCGAGCGCCATCTACACTAACAACCGCGAGTGGGCCTTCGCGTTTAAGGATAGTGTCCGGTCCGGCATGACCTCGATCAACAACTCCACCACCGGCGCCGAGGCGCATATGCCGTTCGGCGGGGTGAAGGGGTCGGGCAACGGTGCCCGCGAGTCGGGGATCTGGGTGATCGACAACTACACCTATTGGCACGGAATCAACGACGATATCTCCGGGAGGCTGCAGCTCGCCCAGATGGATACCCGGTATGTCGAGCCCAAGGGGGAGGTCGCGGTCGGCGAACTGTTCGGCTAGGGGGTGTCGGCGCCTCGGTTGCTCGCGGAGTGGTCTCGACCAGCGAGTAGGCAGGTGCCGGCCGTGGAACGGGTCGTGGGGGTGGACGCCTACAGGTTGCTGGATCCGGCGCTGGCTCGGTATCGATCCGAGGTCTTGCGATGCCCCGTCACCATCGATCCTTCACTCTTCACCCCCTACCGGCACCGATTCCAAAGCCACAGGTTCTGCCAAGGCCTGGTCCCCACCTCCAAGGACGGATTCGCTGGATCTGGTCGGGGTGTGGGGTTCACGTCACTATCCGGCCTGATAGAGCGACTATGTAGCCGATCAGGCCGCCGGCTTGGAACCGTCCGGCCGCCGCAGCGTCAGAGCCCCTTCGCTTGGTGCGGTCGAACCACGACGTGGGCCTGGAGCAGCTGCTCGTGCTGCTTTGCTTGCGATAATTGCGGCAGTATCAGACTGTTTGATGAGCCTAGCCCCCTGTGTCTCGAACACACCTGCTACGAGTACCAACTCCACCAGATACAGCAGGCGGCGGAGAAGATCCTTGCCTCACAGCCTGGCGTGCCCCAACTAGGTGAGGCCTGGTCATAAATCGGTTCAGCCGCACCAGAACGAATCCCGGAGCGGCCGACCTCCTAGCGTGAGCATTGCCAAAACCACACGATGGGGGGCTAGGCCCATGCCAGGACAGCTCTCGATCCTTATCATGCTGCTAAAGCTTATGGATCGCATTCCACACTCCCCCGTGAGTTGGGCTCAGGGGTACACCTGTGGGAAGTACCGCCCCTCCAGCTTCTCTCCGTCCCCCACCTCGATCAGATCCTTGATCACGTGCTCCCCGCTCGCCACGAACTGCGTGTCCTCCGTCATGTAATGAACCGCCAAAGCCCGCCGGTGCCGAGCGCTTGTGTTCGCGTGCGACCCGTGCCAGGTGAGCGCGTGATGGAAGTGCACCTCACCCTTCTTCACCGGGCAAGGAACCACCTCCACCTGGTGGCCCTGGTACCTGTCGGGTAGCGACTCGTAGTCCGGAACCGTCTCCAGGAACGCCTGAGCGTCACCCCACCGGTGCGAACCCGGCACCATGCTCATGCAGCCGTTCTCGTAATCCACGTCATCCAGAGCGATCCAGGCGGACACTTCGGTCATCGGTTCGATCACCGGCCATAGCGGCGCGTCCTGGTGCCACATCTGGATGCCACCGAGTTGAGGGGGTTTGTACTGGATCTGATCGTGCCAGACGCGGAGTTCTCTAGCGTCGGTGAGTTGGGCGATGGCTTTCGCGATCTCTTTGTTGCTGACGAGGTGCTCATAAAAGGGCTGGCTGCCCTGCCAGATGTTGATGATCTGCCAGAGTTGCTTGCCCACTTCGGAAGCGATCCGTTCGGCTGCGTTGGGCGACACGTTGCGAACGACAGCGGGTTGGGGAATGTCGGTTCGGTCGCGCTGCTCGATGATGCGCATAACCTCGCTGCGCAACACCTCGATGGTGGCGTCGCCGAGTAGAATGCCACCGTTGAGGAATCCGTTGGCTTTAAACTCCTTGACCTGCTGTTCGGACAACATGGCGTACCTCCTCAATCCAAGAGAACTTGCGAGCGGAATAGAGTCCGGCAAAAGCAAATCCTGCGGTTCGCGGGTCGTGCACCGAGCCGGGGCTTCCCTCTTCCTGGCAGCAGGGAGGGGGAGCTAGTCCACCCGGATCGCGCCGTTGGCGACGGGATCGAACCCCACGGGCCAGCGGGTGAAGCGATTGTAGGTGGCCCCGGTAAAGATCGTGCGGAACAGAATCGCCTCGGTGAGGTCCGCCCCCTCCAGGTTCGCCCCGGTGAAGTCCGTCAACACCAACCTGGTGCGCCTCAGGTTCGCCCCGAACAGGTTCGCGCTGCTGAAGTTCGCGCCGGTGAGGTCCCCGTAGTAGAAGTTGGCACCTACCAGGACCGCGCCGCTCACGTCGGACCAGCTGAAGAACACGTCCATCATCGTCACCCCGCTCAGGTCCACGCCCCGCAGGTCCGCGCACTGCCACGGTGCACCGAACCGAATCAGGGTCGTGTCGACGGTCCTGAGTCCCTCGCAGGGTCCAAGGTTCGTCTGCTCCCCCTCGGCCGATCCTTCCTGAGCGAGGGCCGAGCCGAGGAGAGAGAAGCCCACCACGAGCAGCGCGAACAGCGCCGCCGCGAGACGGCAAGATGACAGCTTCAGCACGGGTACCTCCCTCACCTCGCGCGTTCTGGCATCGATGATGCGGTCGATCCTTCAGGTCAGGAAGTCCCGCGCATCGCGGGACTTCCTGCTTCGAGTTGGGCACTGCCGGATGGGGGGGTCGCCCCCACGCTCCGGGGTTCAGGGGTGCCCTAGTTAGCGGTCCCACCAGTAGGTCTGCAGCCGAGCGTAGTGGTTGGAGGCCTCGATCGAGATCCCCTCCCAGCGGACGTTCCTGAGATCGGCATTGGCGTGACCGGCGGAGGGCAGGTGCAGCGTGAGCGTGCTCCACATGTTGTAGACGCTCAGCGTCATCAAGTCCTCGAACCTGTCCGCCATCTCCTCCTGAGTGGCCGAGGTGAGCACCTCGTTGAAGTAGCGGTTGCGGAAATCCAAGACATGCGGGGGCGGCACTTCCCCGGACTGACCGTCGGAATTGATCCATTCGTTCCAGCCCCGCATAGAGATAAACGCTCCGGGCAGCCACTTGTCCTGCCGGGTCAGGTAGAAGGCCCCGGCCTCCGAGTACCAACCGATGACGTCCCAGGCATCGTTGGGCATTCCTCCTCCGTACAAGTCAAACGTGGGTCTCGGCCGGAGCAGAACTTCGATACCGATCTGCCCCCAGTAGTCCGCGATCAGTTCCATGGTCTCGACCGGCTCGGCCTCCTGCTCGAAGACCACGATCAGCGAGACGCGCCGGCCGTCAGGACCGAGCCTGAACCCGTCGCTGTCTCGCTCGGTGAGACCCATCTGGTCTAGGAGGGCGTTGGCGGTGTCGGGATCGTACTCGGTGAACAGCGTCCCCAGCCCCTCCACGTAGCCGACCTGGCCGGGCCTGGGCGCGAGGTTCCAGGGAACGCCGAGACCCTGGTAGAGGAGTTCGTTGATCTCTTCGCGGTTGATGGCGATCGACAGCGCCACCCGGAAGTTCCGGTTCTGCAGGTAGAGGCGGTTCCGCATCGGCCCGCCCTGGTTGAAGTAGAGCTGCGGTGCCCAGGCGCGAGCTGCCTCCTGGAAGCCGATCACGTAGTTCCCGCGCTCCTGGTTCTCCAGCAAGGTGGGCAGGTCCGACAAGCGCCAGGGGTTGTAGGTGGGCGTGTTGGCGAGGTCGAGCTCACCGGCGATGAGCTTGGCCAGGCGCAGGTCGTAATCGGGGACCAGTTCGATCTCGAGGCGGTCGATGTAGGGCAGCTGTTTCCCTTCGGCGTCCACAGCGTAGTAGTAGGGGTTGCGGACGTAGACGCTGCCCTGGCCCAGGGTGCGGGATTCGAGTATGTACGCGTGCATGGTTGGGTAGCCGACGATCTGTACCTGTGCGTAGGGGCTAGCGCTGATGTAGCCGAAGTGTTCTGCCCACTGGGCGACCCGGGATTCGACGTCGTCGGCGGCGTACCCCTGGAACTCCGGGTGGAGCGGCTCGAGGTACTGCGGCGGGTACATTTCGGGCCCATCCAGCAGGTAGGCCAGCCAGTGCATGAACGCCGGGTGCGGTCCAGAGGCGGTCCAGCGTACGGTGAGGTCGTCGACCTTCTCCACGAGCAGTGGTTCCCCACCGTACGAAAAGCCGCCCAAGAACGAAGCAAGTTTCCCACCGATCCCGAAGGTCAGGGGGGAATTCTCGGGGTCGGGGGTGTAGGTGGCGATGTACTCCCACCACCACAGGATGTCGTCGGCGTTGAACACCTCGCCGTCGGACCAGTGGAGGCCATCGCGGAGCGTCGTCGTGAGGCTTGATCCTTCTTCGTTCCACTCCCAGCTTGCGACCATGCCCGGGCAGACGTCACCGCCGAAACTGTCGCAATAGTCGAAAAGCTGTACTTTGTTGTACTTCCAGCCGAAGTTGTCATCGATGCTGGCGATGCGGATGGGCGGCCCGCCGTAACGGCCGATCTCGGCCATGTCCAGAACTAGGGGGCTTGCGGGCAGGCGTTCCTCGACCGGGGGAGTTCCCCAGCGGCGACCATCTCGGCGAGCATCGGTGCTTCCTGGTACGGCTGGGCGGTGGCTAGGCCTACCAGAAGGGCAAGGGTGAGGCTGACGATGATCGGGAGAGTGGAGCGGCGTTTAGGGGTGTGCATGTAACTTCCTCCTTAAGGAACATGTAACTTCCTCCTTAAGGAAAAGGAAGCGTGGTTACGAGTGTATCATAATCCCGCTACACCGATGTCATAGTGTGCACGCACTTCATGTCAAGCGTGCACGTACTTCCTCCCTTCTTCCAAGGAAAAGGGGCCGCGGGTTCCTTGGCGATTCCCACTAGGTGCGGATGGGCCGGTTCTTCAGACTCGTCAGGCGTCACCTTTTGGTGGGTTCGGCGTGGGCGTGGGTACCCCCTTACCATCGACACAATCCGTGACCCAGAAAAGCTTACGCCACCCCCGATAATGTTATTACAATAGTAATAACCAGTGAGGAGACGTTCCATGGTTGAGCTCAAGGTCCGTAAATTCGGCAACTCGCTCGGCGTCGTCCTGCCGAAGGAGGTCATCAGTCGGCTGCGCACCGGAGCCGGGGCCCCCCTGTTTCTGATCGAAGCGCCAGACGGCGGCTACCAGTTGACCCCCTACGATCCCGCTTTTGCGAAGAGGATGGCGAAGACCGAAGAGATCATCGGTCGCTACCGCAACACCCTGCACGTTTTGGCCAAGCGCTGATGGAGAATAAACGAGCGTTCCGGCACCTCTTCATCTGGTACCCCTCGTAGGGCGGAGTCTGCTGCCTGCCATGACCGGGTCGATCAGGCAGCTTCGCTGATGGGCGGTTGCAGGCGCGCGGCAATCAGTGAAGAAGTTGCTAAGCGAAGCCCATATGGCTAGGGAACCTGTCTGGATTGAAGCGCGAGACGTGCTGGTGTTGCACGACCGCCTGCTAGCACTTCACGGTGGCGCGACGGGCTTGCGTGAAGAGGCCCTGTTGCAATCTGCCCTGGCGCGGCCGCAGCAGCTTTACGCCTATGCGGACTCCCCTGACACCGTCAATATGGCGGCGGCTTACACGGCTGCCATCGTCCGCAACCACGCATTTATTGATGGCAATAAGCGCACAGGATTTGTGGTTGGCATTCTGTTTTTGGAGTTGAATGGTTACCACTTCACCGCCACGGAAGAGGCCACGGCTCAGGCTGTGCTCGAGTTGGCAGCTGGTGCACTTGATGAGGCGGGTTACGCGGATTTCCTTCGCACAAACACCGTCAGGGTCGTGGTGTGAGATCATCGCTACTCCCCACCTGGATCAGTAGGTGAGCGAAGCAACTCCCGAACACCATGATTGGCCACCCCATAGTTTTCGGACAGGGCCTAGGGGAGTATGAGATGGCTGTTAGCCAGGATCTCCGCGACCTCGGCCGGAGAGGGTGCTTCACAGTAGACTCGGAGAGTGGACTCGGTACCGCTGGGTCGGAATAGCACCCAGGCATTCCCCTCCAGGTTGAGCTTCAACCCATCGCGCCTCTCCACCGACATCACCTCGCGGCTGGCGAACGAGCCGGGTGGGTCGTTGAGATCTGGCATCACAGTGCTCTTGAGCCGGTCCCTGCCCAACTGAAGATCGAGCCGATCGTAGGCGTGGGACCACCCTGTCTCCCGCTCTATGGCAGCGAACAGTTCTGACAGAGGGACACCTGCCCGGGCGACCGCCTCGAGTAGCAGGAGACTGTTGGCGATCCCGTCGCGCTCCGGGATATGGCCGGCCACACCGATCCCCCCGGACTCCTCACCCCCGATCAGAACCCGACCTGCCAGCATGGCGTCCACGATGTACTTAAATCCCACCGGGGTCTCGACCACCTCAAGGTTGCGGGCGGCGGCGAGGCGTTCGACGATGCGGGAGACGGTGAAGGTCTTTACCACCCGACCCGAGCCACCGCGACCGGCTAAGAGGTCGATCAGGATCGCGAAGATCTGGTGCGAGTTGAAGAAGGTCCCCCCCGGGAGCACCAGGCCGAGGCGATCTCCGTCACCGTCGGTCGCGGTGGCGAAGAGAATATCTGGTCGCGACTCCGACAGCTCAGCTAGCAGCGGCTGCAGGTTCCGCGGAAGGGGTTCGGGGTTGACACCGTAAAACAGCGGATCCGGCGCTCCCCGCCTCTGCTCGACGCGAATCCCCAGATCGAACGCTTCGACGAAGCCGGAGAGCCAGCCCCTCCCCGCCCCACCCATGACGTCATGAAGGACGACCCCGGTCAGGCTGGCGAGGGCGTCGAGGTCGACCAGGCTGGCGAGCTGGCGGAAGTAGGCGGTGCGGACCTCGATCTGTTCGAAGCCGGTCCTGCCGGGCGGTGACCGTACCCCCTCCGGTCGGATACCCGCGACCCGGCGGCTCACGTCCGCATAGATCTCCTCGGTGGCCGTGCCCCCATAGGGGCCTTTGAGCTTGAACCCGTTGTAGCGGGGCGGATTGTGTGATGCGCTCAGCATCACGCCCCCACCCGCACCGAGATGGGTGATGGCGAAGGAGAGGACCGGTGTCGGGAGGGGCCCGTCGGAGAGGAGGACCTCCAGTCCATTAGCGGACAGAACCTCGGCCACCCGCCGCGCGAAGAGGGCTCCGTTGCAGCGGGTATCGTGGGCGACGAGGACCCGCTCGACCCCACCCTCGACCAGGTGCTCGGCATACCCCTGGGCAGCCCGTCCGACATTGGTGAGGGTGAAGCGGTCGCCGATGATGTCCCTCCAACCGTCGGTACCGAATACGAGCTCGTCCATCCACCACCCCGAGACCCTTTCCTACCCCGACAGCTAGCGAGGAGCGTCTAGCCGAGGCAGGTCACTTGGGAGTAGCCTAGCCCATGCCGTGGGTTAGCTGAGTACGGAGGTTGAGGGCCCCTTTATCGGCAGAGCGCTCGACCGGGCCGGAGTCGAGAACTCCTTCGCCCGCACTAGCTGGCCTGCCCCCGGGTACCCTTAGCAGCCACCTCCCCTGGTCCTTGCCGAGGCGTGGTCCTCGCCGACGAGCGCTGGGCCAAACTCAGCCCTTGTCGACGATCCGACCGGCCTTCCGGTAGCACAAGCGCTCGGACGGGATCCCCGGTTGCCAGCGTGACCGTCTCTGGGATGTCGGGGGTATCGTCTGGATCGGCCTAGCCAGAACCCGATCCGGGCGGCTTCTACCGGGAGCGAAGCTCAGACTGACGGCTACCCACTGCCGTCTTGTCGAAGGGGGTGCTTCGGGTTGGCCTCGGGCCATTAGGGTGCGGCTCCGGTCCGCCGCCGAACCCGGGCAGTGACAGGTGGCTTCGGGGATCGCTCTGAGTAGGCGACTGGCGTGAACTCGGTCAGGGTGTGAGAGGAGCATCTGGGAGGGTGGTTCGGGCCCCCTGTGCTAAGACAGCCCCCGACCGACCCATTGCAGATCGCGTTCCCCGAAACGGGCGTAGTGCACAACATAGCGTGCCAAGTCTCTAGTCATGCGACCCAGTTCGAGCGCACCAGCCCGCTCGCGAACCCGCTTCAACTCCTTCGGGCACTCCCGATACCGGAGCACGGTCGCTAGCAGGTCGGCGGGGGAGGGAAAGTGTCCTCCCAGCTTGTGGCGCTTTAAGAACGCCACCGCCTTGCCCTCGTTGAGACCCGCATAGCCGGTGGCCAGGAAGGGTCGACCCACGGCCAGCGCTTCGAACACCGAGGCCGGGCCGGCCTTGCCGATCACCACGTCGCTGGCTGCGACGAAGGTCGCCATCTCGTCGGTGAAACCCTCCACGCGGAGGTGTTCGAAGTGCTGCGCCAGCGGCTGCAACCTCTCGTGCAGCGTCTGGTTGCGGCCGGCCATCACCACCACCGATACCCCTCGGTCGAGCAGGCTTGTGAGCAGGGCCTTTTGCACGGTACCGACCCCCTCTCCGCCCAGGGAGACGAGACAGGTGAAGCTGTCCGGGAACCCGAGGGCGCGCCGCGCCTCCGCTTGCCCGGGCACCTCCAGGAAGGCCCGCCGAACCGGGTAGCCCACTACGTCCACCCGCTCCCGACCCACGCCCAGCCTTACCAGATCGTTCCTGGCCGACTCGGAGGGGACGATGAAGCGCTCCGCTCGGGGCTCCGCCCACAGAGCGTTGGCGTCGAGCGGCTCGGTCCCGAACGACAGCACCCTGACCGCGAGGCCGAAGCGCCGCTGCGCCAGGGTGAGTCCCACAGCGAGCCAGCCATGATTGGCCACGATCAGGCTGGGCGCTTCGCCACCGAGTTCCTGCGCTGCGAGCCGCGCGAATCGGTGGAGCATGATCCTCTGGGTCTGTCTCGTGAAGGTCGGGGTAGCGTCCAGGATCCGCTGGCCGGAGCGCACCAGCTGCGGGTGGGCGAGGGCCCAGCGCCAGAACCTCTTGTGCTGCCGGTCCCCCTTGAACATCCCCGGCTCATGCATAAGGTCCGAGACCCGGAGGTCGAAGCTGCCGGCATAGTGCTGGTCTACCGCCTCGGCGATAGCGTTGGCCGTGGCTAGGTGACCCCCACCGGTAGCGATGGTGGCGAACAGGATGCTCGCTCCGCCCATAACGCATGATACGCGATCGCACGAATAACGGGGGCTAGGTATGCGTTATGTGCCTTGGCGTGTATTACAGTGCTCTAGGTTGGGTATGGGGTTAAGCCGTGATGGACGGTATTGGAGTCGTGGTGAACCTTACTGTGGAATCGGTGGTGAAGTTCTGCACGGCGTCCGAGTTGGACTCAGAACAACGCAGAGCCCGCGTCGAAAGAGGTGACAAGTGAGCGCTGACACCGTTGCCATCATCGCTGTCGGGGTAGCCCTGCTAGGCGTTCTGGTACCGTTGCAGCTGGCGCTGGCCACACGGACGGATCGGCGCATCGACCGCCTAGGGGAGCGCATTGGGGCTGTCCGTGACGACCTACACGCCTTGGGCGAACGGGTGGCCCGCATTGAGGGGGCGTTGAGCGGGCCGTACCGGCTGCCTGCCGAGCCTGTGGAAGCCTCCCCCTGATCCAACGACCTCGACTGGACCACTGAGGTCGAGCGGCAGTTGCTGGGCGACCCAACCCCTGGCTTAGAGGAGTGTCGAGTGGTAGCGAGGTTGAGGCACCGGATCGGGGGATCCTCCGCGCCAGGGGTGCCGTCGCCTTCGCTTGGCCCCTCCCTGCAGCATCTTTGGCGTTGGGGGAATTCGGGCAACCTTGGAGCGGTCTTGGGCGACCGACCGCCGAAGTAGGAAATGCCATCCTTAAGGTCATGAGCGGATCTGAAAACCTGACCAGAGCCATGCAAGCCCTGATCTCCGAAGCTTTTCATGGGCGGCCCGCCGGGGGGAACACTTGGTTCCTGGACGATGAGGGGCTCTTAGACACCGCGCGCACTACCAGCTCCTCCCTGGCTTCTCGGAGTGCAACGCCGGAGAGCGCCACCTTGGCGGGACATGTCGAGCATGTCCGCTGGTTTGTGGCGCTTGCGGGTGCCTTCGCGCGGGGTGAGAGGCCGCAGCTCGACTGGGCGGAGAGCTGGGGGGTGCGCGAGGTCGATCCGGCGGGGTGGCGGGAGCTGCTTGCCGCACTCGAGCAGGAGGTTGGGGAGTTGCAGGGTCACTTGGAGGGAGCCGTCGATCTCGAGGACCCAGGGCGGCTCTTGGGTCTCCTCGGGCTGCTGGCGCACGTGGCCTACCATGTCGGTGCCGTCCGGCAGCTGAAGCTCGCTCTCAGCGGGGGCGACCCACAGTAGGGAGCGGCTGTGGCGTTCCCGCTTGGCCTGTCCGGGACGCTGAGAGCTGCCTGTGGTGGCCCGCCGGCGTCTCGGCTCGGTTCCGGCAGCGGCTGCCTAACGCTCATGGCTTCCTGAGGATCTTCACCGAAGAGTAATGCGAAGTAGGTCCCTCACCACCCTGTCCGCTCGCAGTAGAGGTCGAACTGATTCGGCTCGTGGATATGGTAGGGGATTCGGGTTGCTCGCGCTCCCCACCGGGTCCAGAGGGGCCCCGTCCCAGGGCAGGGCCTGCCCGGACCGCGCGGGTAGCTGAGGCTCGCTATTCTATGAGACCTGCGAGCCGCTCGTCAGCCAGCAGCTTCTTGATCTCCTGCACGCGGTCTCGACTCACGAGCAGCAGGGTGTTGCCCCGTTTGACGACCACCAGGTTCTCGACACCTAGTGTGACCACCACATCGTCGGGGTCCTCTGTGTAGATGATGTTGGCCGAGGTCTCGAGCCCCACGTGGCGCCCCACCACGGTGTTGCCCCCCTCGCTCTCTAAAAGCCTCTCGAGCGCGACCCAGTCGCCCAAGTCATCCCAGTCGAAGTCGCCCGGAATCACATAGGCCCGCTCGGTCTGCTCCATCACCGCGTAGTCGATGCTGATCTTTTTCAGGGTCGGGAAGACCTCGTCGATCCGCCCCTCCGCGAAGGCCTCCCGCAGGGGGCGGATCAGTTCGGGGACGTACCGGTCGAACTCAGCGAGGATGGTCGCGGTGGGCCAGACGAAGATGCCGGCGTTCCAGGCGTAGCTGCCCGCAGCGAGGTACTGTTCGGCCCGCTGCCGGTTCGGTTTCTCCACGAAGCGGGTGACGCGGAAGCCGGGTCCGACCGGCCGACCCTGTTCGATATAGCCGTAGCCGGTAGCAGGCCGGGTCGGCCGGATCCCGATGGTGACCAGACCGTTCTCGCTCCGCGCTAGCTCGACCGCCTGCCGGACCGCCCGCTGGAACGCCCCGGGGCGGCCGATACGGTGATCGGAGGAGAAGAACCCGGCGACGCAGTCGCCGAAGCGGCGCTCTAGTTCCAGCGAGGCCAGCGCCACCGCTGGTGCCGAGTCGCGCCCCACCGGCTCGCTGAGCAGGTTCTCTTTGGGGAGCTCCGGTAGCTGTTCGTGTACCAGGGGCAGGTAGTCGGCCGCCGTAGCGACCAGGAGATGTTCGGGTCCCCCGACGAGCGGCAGCAGCCGGTCGCGCGTGGCCTGGATGAGCGTCTGCCCGCAGCGGTTTAGATCCAGGAACTGTTTGGGTCTTTGCGAGGTGGAGAGCGGCCAGAAGCGCTGGCCCTTCCCCCCGGCCATGATGACCGCGACGTCCATTATCTGCCGAACCGACGCTCCCGCGCCTGGAAGTGCCTCAGAGCCCGCAGGAAGTCGATCTTGCGGAAGTCGGGCCAGAAGGCGTCGCAGAAGTAGAACTCGCTGTACGCCGTCTGCCAGAGCAGGAAGCCCGAGAGGCGCACCTCGCCGCTGGTGCGGATCACGAAGTCGGGGTCCGGCATCCCGGCGGTGTAGAGGTGACGCCCGATCTCGCCGGCGTCTAGGGTTCTGGCGAGCTCCTCGAGCGCCACCCCCTGGCGCTGCTTCTCTGCCAGGAGGTTCCGGATCGCAGCCACGATCTCCTCGCGGCCGCCGTAGCCGAGGGCCACGTTGAGCCTCATCCCGCCATAGTCCCGAGTCGCCTCCTCCATCTCCCTCAAGGCCTCCCTCGACTCTTCGGGGAAGTCCCCTAGCTCCCCGATGATCTGCACCCGCACCCGGTTCCGGTGGAGGCGCTCGTCACCCATCAGTTCCCTCGCCTGCTCTGCGAACAGTTGGTGGAGGTGGATGACCTCATCCGCCGTGCGGTTCCGGTTGTCTTTCGAGAAGCCCCACAGGGTGACGTGCGGAATTCCGAGCTCGAGGCACCAGTCCAGGACCTCCCTGGCCTTATCCGCTCCGTAGTTGTGTCCGGCCCGCACGTCGAGCCCGATGCTCCGGGCGAAACGGCGGTTGCCGTCCATGATGATGCCGATATGTTTGGGCAGTCGCTGCTGCGCCCGAACGGTCTGCAGCAGCTGGCGTTCGTAGAGCCAGTAGAGCGGTCGGGTGAGGGTGTCGATCAGCTTGGGGGCGCGGGTGCTGCGGAGGAGGGGGCGGGAGATGGTGCTCACAGGGATTCAGTGTAGCGCTTTGCTCCCAGCCCCCTTAGCGGGCGCCTCTCCGCTGGAGGACTGCGGGCAGCGTCTTGACCAGGATGATGATGTCGAACCATGGCGACCAGTTGCGGACGTAGAAGCTGTCGAGTTCGGTTCGGTGAGTGTAGCTGGTGTCGCTGCGGCCCGACACCTGCCAGTAGCCGGTCATGCCGGGTTGGACCACTTGGTAGCTCCCGAATACCTGGTCGTACTTCTCAATCTCGGCCTCCACGATCGGGCGGGGACCGACCAGGCTCATCTCGCCCTTAAGCACGTTCCAGAGTTGGGGCAATTCATCGAGGCTGGTCTCGCGCAGGAACCGGCCGACTCGAGTAATCCGCGGGTCATGGTGCAACTTGTGATTGGCTTCCCACTCCGCCCGGAACTCCGGGCGTTGCGAGAAGAGAGCTTCCAACTTGCCCTCGGCACCGACGAACATGGTGCGGAACTTGAGGCAGCGGAAGTGCCGACCCCCCTCGCCGATCCGTTCGCTCCAGTAGAAGCCGGGGCCGCGGCTGTCGAAACGGACCCAGAGATAGAGCAGGAGTAGTAGTGGAGTGATCATGAGGCCACCGACCGTGGCCCCGAGGAGGTCGATGGCGCGCTTGAAGATCCGGTTACGCCTCAGGTAGAGACCGTTGCGGATCTCGAGGGCGAGCATCCCCCCGAGATTGCGGGCGGATATCCCTTCGGTGGGGAGGTCCATCAGTTCGGGTACGAACTGAACCTGGCGGAAGGACTTGCCCTTGGTGTCGATCAGCTTGGTCAGGGCGGTCGGTGACAGCGAGGGGATGGCGATGATGGCGTGGCTGACCCCGTGGCGCTCGGCAAAGGCGTCGGCCTCGCGCAGACTCCCCCTGACCCGGAGTCCCCCGATCCGCTTACCCCGTTTCTCGGGGTCGTTGTCGAAGAGGGCCAGCGGCTGCAGGCCGGCGAGCGGTGTCCGGCGCAGCGCCTCGGTGACCCTCCTGCCGCTGCGCCCCGCTCCGAGGATCACGACCGGGCGACCCCAGAGGGAGAGTCGGTGGAGCAGACGTTTGGTCAAGGCTCTCCCGATCGGGAGCAGGATCGTGCTCAGCCCCACCAAGAGGAGCAGGACCGAACGCGACAAGGGGAGGGAGTTGGTAAGTAGCACCGTCCCTGCCGCCAGGATGAGGCCGGCGTAGGCGGCTGCCGCTACCTGCTTGCCCAACTCTTGGGGTGGGCTGAGGCCGTAGCCTGGGAAGAGGCCTTCCCGCCACGACATCGCTGGCCAGAGCAGCAGCGCGTAGAACAGGGTGGTCGGCAGGATGGTATCTAGGGCGGGTAGTCCCAGCAGGTCGCTGGCCCAGCGCCGAAGCAGCAGCGCCAGGTAGAGCGAGAGTAGGATCATCAGGAAATCGGTCACCACGAGCGCTATGCGTACCACCGCCTGCCTCGCCGCCTCGCCGCCAGCTGCCGCCCGCTCGCGCTTGGTGGCCGCCCGCCAGCCCGCCACCGCCGCGAGCGGATAGATCACCCCTCCGTAGTAGAGGGTGTTGTCGAAGATGTTGGCGATCAGTACCGCAGCGACCACGATCAGGAAGGGAAGGTCCCGGCGGCGGATCGCGCTCCACGAGAGTGCCGTGATGAAGATCAGCAGGCCTGCCAGTCCGAAGATCCCCCGCTCGAACAGCGTCTCCAGGAACAGGCTATGGGTGTGGGCAGGTACCTCGTCGAGAGTCCTGCGGTCGGGCCAGTTCTCGTCGAAGTAGTTTGGGAAGGCTGCGCTCCCCCAGCCGAGCAGGGGGCGCTCCTTGACTCCCTGCCAGGCCGTCTGCCAGTAGGGGAGCCGGGCGACGCCGAATCCGAGTCCCTCGGTCGCTGAGCCGGGTGCGTAGGCAGAGACCTCCGAGCCGCGCTCGAGCTGAAAGCCCGCGAAGCTGCTAGCGGTCCCCGCGCGGGGACGACTATCCGGTGTCAGGCCCAGGTGCAGGAAGAGTGAGGGCGTTTCCCCCCGGAAGGTGAAGGTCACGAAGGCCCGCTGCCACTCCCCCTCGCGGCTCTCTATCCCTGCTGCGACCACCTCTCCCGCTCCGCTGGCGCTGGCCGTCCAGCCTCGATCGCTCAGGGCGGCCACGATCGCAAAGGTCGTGACCTCACCGTCCTGCCGGTACTGTCCCCAGCCCTGGATGCCCGGTTGGGACTCGGCTTCGGGACGTAGCCAGGCGCTGACGGTGTAGCTCTCTCCAGAGGTGATGGGGATGATCTGCTGCAGTCTGAGCCAGTGTTCCGCGCCGGGTTTCGTTACTCGGTAGACAGTCAGGGGCTGGTCACCGACGAGTTCGGTGGCGGTGGTGAAGTGGACCTGGCTGCTATCCCACCAATCCCCCCGGGCGATCTCGGTGCCTTGCAAGAGGTTAGTGCTTCCGGCTCGAGCCTCGAGGCTCAGCAGGAAGCCGACCCGCCCCCAGCCGAGCCACGGTCCGAGGCCGGCTGCGATCGCCAGCATCGCGGTCAGGAGGACGACCTCGAGGGTGAGACTGCGCCCAGAGCGCCTCTTGCCGGTCAGGAGCAGCAAGAGAGCGATGAACACCCAGGCGATGGCGGCCTCGCGGCTCCCCGATACCAGGATGCCCAGGGCCGAGAGCCCCAGGCTCAGTAGGCGGAGACGCGCCGTAGGGGAGAGGATGGCGATCAGGGCACCCAGAACCAAGACCGTGTGGCCATAGAGCGCTGGCACCGATCCCCAGACGATGGCTTGGGCGAGGGTCTTGGCGGTGGAGAGATTCAGTTGGTCGATCCGCAACCAACCCAGGAGGACGACCAGTGCCAGGCCGAAGATGAGGCCTAAGCCGGTCAGGCTCGGTCGAAGGACGAGTGGGCTGGCCCTGCGCAGCTGAGCGAACGACCTGAAGACCAGCCAGGCTGCCCCTGTCTGCAGGATCCCGAAGGTTGCACCGGAGATCCCCTGGTGGACTCCGAGGCCAAGTGCCGCCAGCAGGGCGGCGAGGCCCCAGGCCAGGTCCAGACGTCGCACCCGCCAGCGGCTTGTCGGCAGGATCAGAAGGGCCAGGAAGGGGGCGGCTACGGGGAGGAGTGAGAAGCCAAAGCCGAAAAGGAAGGCAAGGCTTCGGTTCAGGATGGCGGTCATGTCTTCACCAGGTCGAGTCGGGATGTCGGTGTCCGCCCGAATCTCAGATCACTTCAAAATAGCACTAGCTGCTGTTTCGCGTACCTACGCGTGTTGGTGTCATACTCGGCGCGGAGGTTCGGGTCGTCAGTGAGTTGCTCGATCGCTTCGGTCAGCTGCTTGCCTTGCCGTTGCTGGGGGGCTCAGTGCAGTGTCGGGAGGCTTCCAGGCCCGGCGATACCAGTCTAGGGTCGATACGAGTCCCTCGCGTAGATCGGTACTGGCCTGCCATCCAGCGGTGCTGAGGCGACTTATATCCATCAGCTTTCTGGGGGTACCGTCGGGTTTGCTGGCATCAAAGACGATCCTGCCCTGGTAGCCTACGACCTCTTTGATGAGCACTGCCAACTCCTGGATACTGATATCCTTTCCGCTCCCCACGTTGATTGGTCCGGGCTCGCTAAAGTTCGCGAGTAGGAAGAGACAGGCATCGGCCAAATCATCCACATGGAGGAACTCCCTGCGTGGCGTACCACTTCCCCACACCACTACCTCGGGCCTACCATCAACGCGTGCCTCATAAAACTTGCGGATGAGAGCCGCTAGGACATGGCTGGTTTCGAGGTTGAAATTGTCGTGCGGGCCGTACAGGTTAGTGGGCATGGCCGAGATGAAGTCACAGCCATACTGCCGGCGGTAGCTATCGCACAGTTCGATGGCAGCGATCTTCGCAACCGCGTAGGCGCGGTTCGTCGGTTCTAGCGGCCCGGTTAGCAGCGCGTTCTCGCGGAGCGGCTGGGAAGCGAACTTGGGATAGATGCAACTCGATCCCAGGTTCAGGAGCTTGCGAACCCCGTGCTCGTAGCTGGCGTGGATAACGTTGGCGGCGATCATCAGGTTGTCATAGATGAATTGCGCCGGAAAGGTGTCATTGGCAAGGATACCGCCGACCCGGGCGGCTGCCAGGATCACGACCTCCGGTCGCTCCCGTTCGAAGAAGCTGCCGACCTGCTCCTGGTCACGCAGATCCAGGTCCTGTGAAGTCCGAGTGCTCAGGTCGGTGAAGCCCTCCCTCTCGAGCTTACGCATAAGGGCCCTGCCGACGAGGCCGCGATGCCCTGCCACGTAGATGCGGGTGTCCGGTGCCAGGTCAATCACCGGCGATCCCTCGGTAGGCTACCGAGTGTCCGGCATCCTTGAGAATTCGCTCCTGGCGGGCGAGCTCCAGATCGCTGTCCACCATGCAGGCGACTAATTCATCGATACCGACCTTCGGCTTCCAGCCGAGTTCGTGCCGGGCCTTACGGGCGTCGCCACGGAGGTGTTCGACCTCCACAGGCCGAAAGTAGCGCGGATCGATCTCGACATATTCATGCCAGTCCAACTCCAACCTTGCGAAGACCCGCTCCACAAACTCACGCACGGAATATGCTTCACCGGTGGCCACGACATAGTCATCAGGCTGGTCTCGCTGCAATGTCAGCCACATGGCCTCGACATAGTCCTTGGCGTGCCCCCAGTCCCGCCTGCTGTCCAGGTTGCCTAGGTAGAGCTTGTCTTGCAGTCCGAGTTTGATACGGGTGGCGGCTCGGGTGATCTTACGGGTCACGAAGGTCTCGCCGCGACGTTCTGATTCGTGATTGAACAGGATGCCGTTGCAGGCGAACAGATCGTAGGCCTCCCGGTAGTTACGTACCAGGTGGTGAGCCATAACTTTAGCAGCAGCGTAGGGCGAACGCGGGTGAAAGGGGGTCGCCTCCGACTGAGGGGGGGGGCTACTACCGAACATCTCGCTGGTCCCAGCCTGGTAGAAACGCAGGTCGTGACCGGTGCGACCGCAATAGTCACGTATGGCTTCGAGGAGCCTGAGGGTGCCGAGGCCGTCGATGTCGGTCGTGTATTCGGGCTGCATGAAGCTGACCGCTACATGGCTCTGAGCAGCGAGGTTGTAGACCTCGTCGGGTTGGACCTCCTCGAGGATGCGACGCAGCCCGGGCCCGTCACTCAGGTCGCCGTAGTGGAGGAACATCCTGGCCTCCGGGCTGTGGGGATCGAGGTAGAGGTGATCGATGCGGTCGGTGTTGAATGTACTGGCGCGGCGGATAATGCCGTGGATCTCGTACCCCTTGGTCAGCAGCATCTCGGTTAGGTACGAACCGTCCTGCCCCGTGATCCCGGTGATCAGCGCGCGTCTCATTGGGGACTCCCTATCAGTGAGAGCAAACGGCTCTCGAGTCGCTCTAAAATAGCACCTTTGTCTAGCTGCTGTTCCGCGCATCTACGTGCGTTGGCGCCATACTCGGCACGAAGGTTCGGATCTTCAGCGAGTCGCTCGATCGCCCCAGCCAGTTGCTCGCTGTCGCCGGGGGGGACCAGGATGCCGGCGCGGTGGTCGTTGAGGACCCGGTGCAACTCGGTGTCTGGGTCTGCGGTAGCGATGCTGACGCGTCCAGCGGCGAGGATGTTGGTGAGCTTCGAAGGCATCACTAGGTCGGCCGCCTCGCGCTTCTGAACGACTAGGTGGATGTCGCCGGTGGCGAGCAGGGAGGGCACCTCATCCCAGGCGAAAAGGTCGAAGAAGTACACGTTGCTCAGTCCGGCGCGCTTCGCTCGCTCCTCGAGATCTGTCCGGGCTGGCCCCTCCCCGACCAGAACGAAGCGCAAACGATGGTTGTGAGCGAGGCGTCCGGCGGCGTCGAGGACGATGTCAAGCCCTTGCTTTTCGCCCATGCTGCCGGAGTAGAGTACGACGATATCGCTGCCGCCGAAGCCCAGGCGTTCACGTAGTGGGTTGAGCCTCGGCTGCGGGTGCACGAAGTCGATGTCGGCCCAGTTAGGCAGTAGCCAGAGATTGTCTGCTGCGACACCTTTTTCGATCAGGCGCTCCCGCATTCTGCCAGTGATGGTGGAGACTCGGGTCGACCGCCTGAGGAAGAACCTCTCGATGGCAAAGAGTCTGCGTTCCAGTAGCTTGGGGAGCGGCAACATGTGGAGTTGCAGGGCGGCGTCGATCTGCAGATCCTGGAGGTGGAAGATCCAGGGGACTCGGTGGAGTGACTGGTAGAGCCAGGGCCACAGTGCCGTTTGCAAGGGAGGACAGATCGCCAGCACGGCATCGTGCTGGCGACGGGCCAGAAAGGGAACCCACCAGCGGAGTGCGGCCGCGTTGAAGCTGCTCTCGAGCACGATGCGCGAGCCCAGCGACCCCGCGGATATCTTCGGGAGCAGTAGCGGAGTGCGAAGGACTTGGACCTTGTCGATCTCCTCTCGAATGAATCCTCGCCCTCGGTAGGCCTCGTTTACAGACCAAGCGGGATAGTGCGGCACTGCGGTCAACACCTCCACAGCGTGACCTCGACCCGCCAGCCAGGCTGCCAGTTCCGAGGTGTACTTTCCGGTGCCAGTGGGTTCCGGTGCGTAGTTCGTGCCGAAGATCAGTAGCTTCATGGGTGCCGGGGTTCGGTCAGTCTGCGGAATGATCCTCAGTCCGCAGACTGATCCGCAGAACCGCTCGCAGTTCCACTCGACGTTGCGGAGTAGAGGTGGGCAGCTCCGTCTCTCCGGGCCGCTGGGGACCAACTTGGCTGGACTTGAAAGGGATGAGCTGAATAATCGTGGACGAGAATGCGCATTGAGGTAGCCTCCACCTCACATCCTGGCAGAAGGTGTTGCGGGTGTATCAAGCTTCGTTCCCTTGGGGCAATGCTGTTGTTGCAGAGTAGTTGCCCTCTCGGAATGCGTTCATCCAGAGCATTGTTGGCAGGAGAACATCGGCGCGAAAGAGGGTGAAATCCAGCGTGTTGAGCAAGACGATGGGCAGTAGTAGCAGGAGCCCTCTCCACCGCCCCCAAAGCCAACTCAGCCACAGGAAGCCACCTAGAAGCCATAGGGCGGCAGCCAGACCGAGAAGCCCGAACTCGCTCGATAGGGCCAGTACAAAGTTATGGGCATGATTGACCGGTTGGTAAGAGTCATCCTGATCGCCTGACCATGACGCGAAGTCCTGCTGAAGACCTGTCCAGGGCGACGAAAGGGTCGCTTGCCAGGCCAGCTGCCAGATGTGTGAGCGAGGGGTGCCTTCCTGCCGGATGCTTGTGACTCGCGCATTGCTGAGGAAGGCTGCCACGACAGCCAAGATCAACAGGGTTCCAAGGAAGATGGCCAGGAACGCTCTGAACCTCCTTGTTAGTCTTGGGAGCGACGTTAGGACTAGAGCGGCCAATCCAAGGAAGGCCGCCAACCAGGCTGTGCGCGAGCCAGTAACGTACACCGTTACGAGTGTTAGCGCACCACCAAGGATCTGAAGGCTGCCCCGAGGTAAGAGAGCGATGGCACTTAGGCCGGTAGCGACGGCAGCGTGTCCTGCGAAATTGGGATGGGGGCTTAGGAGCTTTGCTCGGGTGGATGGAGAGAAGGCCACTCTGGGTCGCCGTCCGAATGGGGCCAGGGGTTTGGGGTTTCTGAGTTCCAGAACTATTGGAACAGCCCCAGGGCTGGCCTGAACCTGTATGGAGGCCCTTCTGACCGAGCGGAGCAGGTCGCTTTCGAAGGTAACCCGGTGTTTTTGCCATTGGTCGCCTATAAGCAAGGTTTGCTTGAGGTGGGCCTCCCCAGCCGAGTCTTCCCACTGCAGTCGGAAGATGATTGGTGTCCGGCCTTCATTCTCCGGCGTGATTCGTCGGGCTTTGACGGTAAATTCCAGAACAGGGGCACCCGTGAGATGCCAGGGTTGGTGGGCAGCTACTTGGTGGTTTTTGATCGAGACTGTAGAGGTGATACCCTCGATGGAGAGGTCCCGAACGACCCGGTTTTCGTTCTGGCCGCGCCAGGACAACTGACGGGAGAGAAATTGGGTAGAGCCCAGCACAGAAAGAATGACTAGGGCGAGAAGCAGACCGTAAGCGGTAGAGCGTGTCCGATAGACCAGCACAATGGAAGCGATAAGCCCCAGCAGGATCTGTGCTGCCAGTAAAACCGGAGTTCTGCCCGTAAGCAAGAGGTTTAGAGCCATATGTCCGAGCGCTAGGCCAAACGCTCCCCCCCAAACGACAGTCCAGCCCCGCGACCAGTTGCCCGTACGGGGGTTGAGGAGATAGGCTAGTCCGAATCCAAACAGTCCGGCAGCTGGGAAAACTCCCAGCAGTAGGCCACCCAGTCCTCTGATGGGTGTTGCCAAACGCTGCATTAGTGGTGAAGCGGGTCGCTTGGGGGGTTCATGATTGGCTGGGTTTCGGCACGGTGTTGTGGGGGCTATCCCGTCTCCTCATCATTCGCATTTGTGTAAATGGCGTGGGCCTATATTGATGTTCTCCAAAGCCCCTGCCCTTGAGTTGAAACGCGGCTCCAGATTCGCCTCGTTTCACGTCCCTGATGCTGATTAAGGAGGCGAAGGGATTCGAAACCAGGGATGCGCTGGGCCAAAAGAGATAGGATAGTTCGACAGGAGATGTCCTGACGTGGCTTGCCCATGCCACACCATACCTGAGTGTGTGGATTGCAGCGAAGGCAGGTTGGGTGTTAGGGGAAGGTGATTGCTCCGATGGGGATACTCCTTTAACGAGCGGTTAGAGATAGAAGAGACCAGGTGACATCTACGCTTCTGCAAACTGCGGGCTCATTACTTCCAGAAGAAACTCAGGAGATTCCGAAACCGAATGATGACGAACATCGTCTCAGGATGTCGGAGCCGCCGATTGTGAAGGTGCTCAACTGCCTGCACCGGAGCCATCCAGGGGGCGCACATTGGCGGATCATCCTGGTGAGCCAGCGACTAGAAAAGTATTACGGCATCGAAACGATGATCGCTTTTCCCCAGGATGACTGCGACCTGTACTCGGGCCACCTCGAGAAGATTGGGTTTCCCTATGTGCGCATTCGAATGCAGGTCCTTCGGCGGAAAGTATCATCGTTGGTTCGATTCTTCGCTTCGTTCCCTCGGGGCGTCAGAGCCTTCTCTAGAGTCCTCGAGGAGCAATCTATTTCCATCGTCACCGTCAATGGCATCACCAATCTGCAACCTGTCGTTTCAGCACTCATGTCAAATCGCAAGGTTCTCTGGTACTTCAATGATATGGCAACCCCGAAGGTGTTCGTAACCCTGGTCTCGCCCCTGTTTCAGCACCCCAACGTTCAGCTCGCAGTCGCTACCGATGCGATCTCGGAGCATTATGGCCTGCGGGCACGCTCTCCCATCCTGTATCTGCCCGCCCCGGTGCCCTCGCCAGAAGGATATGATGACGAGCCAGTTTCCAGAGAAGCTCTCGGCCTCCCCAGCGACGCCGTCATCGTGGGATTCATTGGCAATCTAGTGCCGATCAAAGGCGTCGACGACTTGATTCGTGCTGTTATTCCCATCATGCGACAACGGGCCGATGTTCACGCCGTGGTGGTTGGTCCCACTGTCCCCACCCAATCAGACTATGCTCGGAGACTCCAAGCCGAGGTTGCCACAACTCCCTTTGCCGACCGCATCCACTTTGTCGGATTTCGGAGGAACATACCCTCTTGGCAGAGGCTTTTTGATGTGTTTGTCTTGGCTTCCCATTCTGATGCCTGCCCGAATGTTGTCCTGGAAGCGATGCAGGCGGGTACCCCACTGGTGGTCACCCGGGTCGGGGATACGCCCAGGATGAGAGGCCAGCTCCCGTTCCCGATGGTTGAACCGGGCGATATCGAGGGCTTATGCAGGGGTATCGAAGAGATGCTGGGCCTTTCGCCGGGGGCGCGGGGGGAACTTTCCCAACGGCTTCAGAGACGCGTCCAGGCACTCTACTCGCTAGAAAAGGTGACAGACGAGCATGCTAGGATCTACCGTGAGTTGTCCAGTCGGCGCAGGCGTTCCTTTAGGCGGACCGTTTGAGTATCGGTGACTCGCGTTCCCGATGCCATCTGGATTGTCCTGTGCCGAGCCTACAGCTACGGAATAGTCATCGTTGAGTTTTTGGGATTGAATCTGTGTCATACAGGGATCGGTTGGGGGAAACTGCTTTGGCTAGGGCATTCGTGCCATATGGACATCGCGGATGCTTAGTCCGCTGTCGTGAGCAGGTGTGCGGCGAAGGGGTGTCGTCGCGCAAGGCTTGCCACCACAGCTTGGCGGACTATGGAAACTCAGGCTTCGCTTCGTCCCAGTGGCGTCGGACGGTAGCCGGGCGTTGAGGCGCGCGCTCGTCACTGGAGGGGCGGGTTTCATCGGCAGCCACCTGGTCGACGCGCTGGTCGCTGAGGGGGGTTGGCATGTCACTGTCCTTGACAACTTCGACCCCTACTATGACCTTACCCTCAAGGAACAGAACGTCGCTCCGCACCTCGGCCGTGGCGTTTACCGCCTAGTTCGTGCCGACCTTCGCGACCGGAGTACCCTAGAGCGCGACCTCGAAGGTGGCTACGACGTCGTCGTCCACCTCGCGGCGCGCGCTGGCGTGCGACCCAGCCTTACAGATCCGGTCGGCTACCAGCAGGTGAACGTGACCGGCACCCAGAACCTGCTCGAGTTGACCCGTTGTTGGGGGACGAAGCAGTTCGTGTTTGCGTCCTCCTCGTCGGTGTACGGTATCAACCCGAACCCGCCTTGGTCCGAAGAAGAGCGGGGGCTCGAGCCAATCAGCCCTTACGCCTCCACCAAGGTCTCCGGCGAACTGATGGGGCACGTCTACAGCCACCTCTACGGGATCCGCTTCGTGGCACTACGACTCTTCACGGTCTACGGCCCGCGCCAGCGCCCCGACCTGGCCATTCACAAGTTCGCACGCCTTATGCGCGCTGGCGACCCGGTTCCGATGTACGGGGATGGCTCAAGCCGCCGCGATTACACCTACGTTGCCGACATCGTGCAGGGGGTGCGAGCAGCGATGGATTACGATGCCAGCGACTTCGAGGTAATCAACCTCGGCAACGACCGGACGGTTGGCCTGCGGCAGATGATCGAAACCCTGGAAGGCGTCCTGGCGACAAAGGCCATCATCGCTCACCAGGCTGAACAGCCTGGTGACGTGCCCCAGACTTGGGCCAACATCGCAAAAGCGCGGGCGCTCCTCGGGTACGCTCCGGGTACCATGTTCGAAGAGGGGGTAGTGCGATTCGCTGCCTGGCTCTGCCGAGCACCTGAGGTCTAGCAGGGCGCGACCCACCCCCAGGGGACTGTTTCGAGTTCTGCACCCTAGGATTGGGACTTATATACGATCTTACCCAAGCCGAGTTCATTATCGATACAGGTTCCATCCACTACCCTGTGGGCCGGGCGAAAGCCCGAACGGCCTCAGGACTTGGGGAAGTTGGGCGGCTTGAAGCGTTAGCATTGGCCCCTGTGATGACCCGTCAAGCGATATACGGTGATCTATACACGCTTGGGTAGAATCGTATATAAATCCCAAAGGATAAGGCACTCTCGAGCCCACTCGACTCCAGACCCACAATCGAGATCGAGCCATCCAGTTACCAGCCTTCTAAGGCCGAGCTAGAGGCTGATATATCTATTCCGAACACGACGCCTGAGGAATTGGCTAGGGCTGTACTCAGGGATGTAACGGTGGTTAGGAAATCTAGGAGGGGGCAGCGGTAAGCGTAGACAGGAGGTGGTCTAGGGTAAAATACAAGTGAGGGTCCTAACGTGGTCTAGGCCAGTTGACGTGCCACCTGCAGACGCGGAACCAGAGGAGATTGCTCGGACACTCTTCCCGCCACCCCCGACGAATCGGCAGCCCCTACCGGCCTGCCCGGAAAGGATCTCGAAGCCCGTTCCCCAACGTACTGGCGAAGATTCAGGGGAGTGAGCCAATGCAGGGATTTGGGAGGCCTTTGATGAGTAGTGTGCATCACCCTTCTAACCTCACAGTCGATCAGCGGAGGCGCTAGTGCCGAAACGACCTGCCCATCCAGTCTACTTCACGAAGTTAGTGCTTGAGAACATCCGCTCATTCAGTGAGCGTCAGGAATTAACGCTCAGCGATACCGACGGTCGTCCTGCTCGCTGGACACTACTCGTCGGCGACAATGGTGTTGGCAAGACCACGCTTCTCCAATGCCTCGCCCGGATGCGTCCGGTATTCAGTAGACCTCCAGACGACAACAACGGCTCGACTCCCGCTCCGGGTCCGGTCGAGCCAGAGCTCGCAGGGGAGGAGGACAATGATGTACTGGACACGCTTGCGCGGAATATTGCCACTACGGAAGCTAGGCTGGAAGCGGAGTTCTCGTTCGGGGTGCCTCTGGTAGGAAAGAGATTGCCGCGCAGGGGAACCCTGTCAACATGGATTAGTATCACTCGCGACGGAGGCCGTTTGACAGGATTTGATCCCGGTGGGGAACTGTCAGTAGCTGAAGATATTGAGGAACCACTTGTTTTAGGATACGGCGCCGGAAGGCATCCCAGACCGACTAACTTCGATAGGGCTATTGCTACCGATCCTGTCGAGTCCCTGTTCGAGGTGGAAGCTTCTCTCCACGATGCAGAAGAGCTCTTGTATCGCCTAGAATTCGCCTCTTTGAAAGAGAATGGACGCGCCACAAAACGTCTCGAGAGCCTGAAGCATATGCTTGCCAAAGTGCTTCCGGACGTCAACTGTGCCCATGATATCGAAGTCGTTGGCCCGCCGATATCAAGCTCCTCTAGCCGCGCAACAGGCGTCCGTGTGATGACCCCTTATGGGAAGGTTCCGCTTGGTCGGTTGAGCCTCGGCTATCAGACCGTGATCGCATGGACGGTGGATATCGCTTGGCGATTGCTTGACCGGTACCCAAATAGTCCGAATCCTCTCCAAGAACCGGCCATCGTAATCGTAGACGAGATCGACCTGCACCTTCACCCGCGCTGGCAACGCAACCTCCGTGACCATCTTACTGGCCATTTTCCCAAGGTTCAATTCATAGCGACTGCTCACAGTCCGTTGATGGCACAAAGCTCTCTTGGTACGAACTTGGCGGTTCTTCGCAAATTGGACGACCACGCTCAAATTCTGAATGATCCCGCTGTCATAAGGGCATGGCGCTTGGATCAAGTGATCACAAGCGACCTGTTCGGATTCGCTTCGGCCCGCCCGCCTGACGTAGAAGAACTATTGAACCGTCGGCGCCATCTTGTCGAAAAACAAGTGCTTTCAGATGAAGAGCGGCTGGAGCTTGCAAAATTAGATGAAGAGGTAGGTGAACTTCCAACGGCAGAGTCGCCCGCGGATCAGAACGCAATGGACATCATTCGGCGTGCGGCTGCGGTGCTTGAACAAGGCGGTGGAGCTCAATGATCAGGGTGCACAAACCACGGGCGCCCAAAGGGTTAGCACGCGGGAAAGCACTTACACGAGAAGATTGCGAAGCATACGAAGCAAACAGAGTCGATTTCGAGAATGGCACAAGAAAGTTTCAGTTCAAGCGCAATATCTATGGCCACTGTACCGTAAGGGGGGTATTGAAAAGTGCCCAAAATGGCAAGTGTTGCTATTGCGAAGGGAAGGCGTTTGCCCCCCACGCTGCGGCTGATGTCGAACACTATCGACCCAAGGGCACCGTAAGGCAGGATGAGCAATCGGGGGCGGTGTTACCCGGTTACTTCTGGCTGGCTTACTCTTGGGAAAATCTGTATTTGTGCTGCCAGATATGCAACAGAAACTGCAAGAGAGATATCTTCCCTCTTAAGAATCCTGCTAAACGCGCCCGTTCACATGCCGACAACCTAGCCGAGGAAGAACCTCTTATTCTCGACCCTGGTGGCTTAGACGATCCGCGCAAGCACATTAGATTTCATAAGGAGATAGCTTTCGGTTTGACTGAAGTCGGAAGGAATACAATTCAGATTATCGGGCTCAATCGGCCAGAGTTGGGGGAGGCACGCCTCACTCGGCGAGCGAAGCTCGAGAGGCAATTGGAAATAGTAAAGATTTCGCAGGAGAATCCGCACCCTCAACTTGCTAAATTGGCTGAGGAAGCGTCGAACACGCTTAAGGCGGCAGTCTTGCGTGAGGCGGAGTTCAGCGCCATGGCAATAGACTTGTTAGAAGTTGAGCCTAGCTCATAGGTCCAAGCACCGGTTGAGGTGACGTACCAAGGACCGTCCGTTATCAGTCAATCCTTCGGCCGATGCGAGAAAACCAACTTGTGCTGCTTCGTCACGTATTTGGCGACAACGCTCACTAACAAAGACGCTCTCGTCTGACGTTAGGGATCCCGTAAGGCTCAAATCTCTGAAAAACTCATGGACTACGGCAAAGACGTAGAACCCATGCAGGACCCCGGTAACAGGTCGTAGGGTTTGCCGCCACGGCGAGAAGAGTCGGACTTCCGGTGCTTCAACAAGCGGTAGCACTTCCTCGGCCATGGTGAGCTGGAGGTGCATGCATTCGTGGATGATGGACTCAGCAAGGCGCAGTCGTCCCTTTCGCTCGAAAAGAGGGACAGAGGCAAAAATCGAAAATGGCACTCCGGGGTCGCTGTGACTGACGTCATAATCAACCCCGGGCGATTCCAGAATGTGTAGCGCGCGCAGATACTGTGCCACCGTGGCATACAGGCTCGGCACTGAGGCAATGAGGGACAATGCGGATTGGAGGACGTCCAAATCGGCGTCCGTAGAAAAGCATTTGGAAAAGACTAATCCCCCTTCTTCATATGGAGCCCGACTCGATCTCGGCAAGGACTCAATGAGGCACTCAAAAGAATTGCCGAGGTCGAGTCGGGCAAAAAGAATGCGATTAGTTGTCGGATCTTTCTTCAACCACCGATGTGTTCCGTAATTCGCTGGTGTGAATCCTTCGTTTGCCATTTCTTCCCAGATGACCGTTGCCATGAGACGTGATGCTCCAGAGAACCATGGTTCGGTCGACTGAGAGAATGCCGCCCTAAGGATGTCCGGAATGCAGGTTGGTAGGGATTTGCGCATGGAAGGAGTACACAAGGGTATAGCGCTCTCCACGGTGAAGTCTTGAGACAGCGTGATTGGAGTTCTCGCCAATTTCGAATCCAAGGCCACTGCCTGTGATTGGGCGGATGACTCTATGGATATCGTTCGGATCAAAGCTATTGAATAGCATAAACAGCCCACCATCGCCGTCACGTAGACCCCGATTGAGCTGAACCGTCAGACGATGGGTCTCGTTTTCACCACCGAGATAATCGTTGTGGATGGCGATTCGTTGACCGGGTGCTAATTTGTGTGCCAGTAGTGTAACCCGATCATTGAGCGCGACATTGAAGAGCGTTGCCACTGATCGACGAAGTTCCGAAAGATTGCTAGGCCAAGCCAAAGGTGAAAGCGATTCCGGTAGGTCGACATCCAGCATGCTAAATTCGTACTGCTCGTAAAAGTCGGTTTCCACGAGTTGCCAAGGCGCGGCAGATTCGAACCAATCGAGGAGTACTTGTTCGATTCTCTGGACGAGGCAGCGCCGAGCAAGAAAGTAACGGAACGGAAACTCGACAAACTCTACCGCGTCGGCAGCACACTCTTGCGCGAGTACGTAGGGCGAAGACACGGAGTCTACGAAGCCATCTTCATCTATTGTGGCGATGATATGTGCGGTTATAAGTAGTTGCAGATATGGGCTTATCATTATCGTCGTTGCGTATTTCGTCGATCAGTCGTTCCAAAGCCCTACTGCTAAATTCTTTCAGATCGATATCTAAGCTTTTCGGTGCTTGGCGGAGTGTGGACTCATTAGTGTCACTCATTGAGGGTCTCCTTATCTTTTGTTCACACTGCTATTGCGATGAGCTAGCCATTCTCGCATACGAGAGATGAGCAGTAATTGATCGGAACAAAAAATCGATGGATTGTTGAAACCGCGGTCATCACTCCAACGGTGTGCCACCATTCCACCGCCACATACATGGAGTTCAGAACATCTGCGGCACTTTGGTGCGGTCGGCCGTTGTTCAAGATAATAGTCCAAGTAAGCAGTACTTTGGACAACATCCACTAAGGTGTCCGAAAGAATATTCCACGATACTTGATCGAAACGATCTGCGGCGTTGTGGGCCACCTTCAAGGTATCGTTCTTGTTGATGCTCCCATCCGTGTCGATCACAAGAATGCCATAATCGGCGGTACCGACTCCTTCTTTGTTTGATTCCCCTCCCATGATGAGTCGGAGCATGTCATCGAATATCCGCACACGCGGCGGCGTTGGGTCGCTGAGGTATATGTCAAGCGTCTCGCTCATCCAGGTTCCAAACTCTGTTGATGTAGGACTTGCTTTGCCCTCTGGAAGGTGTGTGTGGTTTCCATCACGGACAAGAAAATCAATGCTGGGAGCACCCGTTGCCTTAAGAGAGGAGTAGACGGAACTAGGGTTGGAACTGGGGTTGACCACGGCTAGGACGCCGCTGAACAAGGGTCGCGCATCTTCTCGTGCAGTCAGCAGAGCGATGGCGCTGCGAACGCGGTCATAGGATCCCTGGCCCCTCTTGTCGACACGAAAACGGTCATGCACGTCAGAAGGACCGTCGATGCTAATCGAGATCCCAACATCAAACCGGACGAAAATGTCCAGGAACTCTTCAGTAAGGAGAACACCGTTCGTTTGCACATGAACTTCGCAAGGGTCCGGAAGAGCAGACCGAAGCATGCTGCATAGTTTGAGCATCCGTTTAGGTCCGATCAGCAGCGGTTCTCCGCCATGGAGAACGACATGAAGCCGGTGCCCTTGGCAGCTGTAGAGCTCCGATAGCTGATGAACGGTTGCCTCTTGTACTGCATCCGACATGTGTTTCGGCTGGCCACGCCAACCGTCATCGGCCATGTGATAAATGTAGCAATAACTACAGTCGAGGTTGCACCGGCTCGCAACCTTAAGCAGTACGGTGTCAACGACGTCGATTGCCATAACCGATCAGAAATCCATGCCCCATTACCTCACTAGGCATCATACCGAATTTCTATGATCTATCATAGGGGATAGGGCCGCAACCGGCGAGTGGTGCGCCCGGTGCCGGTCGCGGCCCGTGCCGAGGGGTTCCGCTCCCAAAGCCGGAGCCCAAGCCGCTAGTCGGAGTGAAGTTTCCTAAGCTCACGACTACGAGCCGGAACCGGAGGGGAACCCCTAAACTAATGGCCCGACGAGGTTCCCAATGTCAAGTGCCCCAGACTGTTTGTTCACACTCCTATGGCACCAAACTGGATTAACCGCACCCTCTGGACCGGCGACAACCTCGACATTCTCAGGGGCATGAACTCTGGGTCGTAACGTGAGATTATCTCTGCCCCCCACCCGGATAAGTGGGTGACCGAATCCAGCGAATCCGTCCTTGCAACTCTCGGACACTCCAAATCCGATCAGAAGGACGGATTCGCTGGATTCGTACACTTGTTGCGTCCATCCAAGGACGGACAAGAACGGCTTCGTTGGAGCTACGGGTCCGTGCGGTGCCATTGCGCCGCTCTATAGCACTGGTATTCGGCTTCTCGAAACCCAGCCGGGAAGGCTCTCTGGCTACCCGCTTACTACTTCCATGGGCAATCTGAGTTTCAATCCTGACGAGGCGCCCTCCCTGCTTGGTTTTGCGGACCATTACCTGCGCTTGGCGCCTGCCGACCCGAAGAGTCCGGTCTTGACGGTAGCGTACCTTGGGGAACCTGCCCCTCGATCCCTGCCGGGCAGGCCGGTAGGGTCGGCCGAATAGGGGGCCGACCCGAAGAGTCCGGTCTCAGAGTCGCTTATAGCTCGGCTCACCATCGCTGAACAGCACCACTCCCTGGGGGTAGGAAAGACGAGAAACAGCGTCCTGCAGGACCTGAAGGACGGATTCGCTGGATCCGATCAGTCGTTCATCCCTCACCCCAGTGGCAAAGGCCACCACCAACTTGGTTGCCGGATCGATCACTTCGGCTTGCCACAACTGCTCACGCTTACTCCCAGCAAAGCCCCAGCGCTCAGCGGCCTGCAAGCTGGTGCTGGCCAGTTGCTGGACCGCTGGTCGTGGAACCGCAAGGGCGGATTCGCTGGATCGGCGTGCTGCCCGAGGCGAACTGCAAGGACGGATTCGCTGGATCAGCAATAATGATGGCTTTGCTCTCTCTGATCTTGCTGTTCCACACCCGAAGCAAAAACGGACTCTACGGGTCCAACGAAGCCGCTCTTGTCCGTCCTTATGGGGTGTTCTTACGTTCGCTGAACTCTCCTGCACAACTCCGGCAGCGTATCCAGCGAATCCGTCCTTGGTATAACGGATCTGGTCCGGTCCGTAGACCTTACGGATCCAGCGAATCCGTCCTTCGATCAGATTACCTTGACCTGCCCGGCCGTAGCTGGGGCACTCATGGTTGGCGCAGGCTAGACTTGCTATGGGAGGTCGGTGCCTCTTTTCCATCTGGTGCAGAATGCGCCAGGACTGGTCTCCCCCCTTCGGGGGGCAGAGATAATCTCACGTTACGACCTGTTCGTTCGCTAAGAGCCCCCAACAAAAAGATGATAAACGTCTGAAGCGGATGATGGAACAGCCGAGGGACAGGAAGGCCTCATGGATGTCGGCACGCCGCTCGTAGCGCACCCGTAGTCGGCGAAACTGGTGGAGCCAGGACAGGGTTCGTTCCACCAGCCACCGGTGCACCCCCAGCCCGCTGCCGTGCTCGGCCCCCCGCCGGGCCAAGGCGGGCGCGCAAGTCCTTGCGCTGCTGCCGGGAGTCATAGGCCCGGTCGGCGTAGAGCCGCTCTGGACGGCGGCGGGGTCGGCCGCGCTGCCCCCGCAGCGGCGGCACTGCAAGGGGCAGCAACTGGGTTGCGTCGTGGCGGTTGGCGCCGGTCAGGATGGCCGACAACGGGGTTCCGTTGGCATCGGTGAGCAGGTGATGCTTACTCCCGGGCTTGCCCCGGTCCGTGGGATTGGGGCCGGTTTTTTTCCCCGTCGCCCACTGCCCGCACCGACCCGCTGTCCACACAAGCCCGGGACCAGTCCAAGCCATGGGCCCCCTGCAATCTGGACAGCAGGGTTTCAGGGAGGCGCGGCCACACTCCGGCGGCTTGCCACTCTTGCAGCCGACGCCAGCAGGTCATCCCGGAACCGCAGTCCATTTCCTGGGGCAGCAGCTCCCAGGGAATGCCGCTTTTCAGTACGAACAGAATGCCGGTCAAGGCTTTCCGGTCGTCAACGCGCTTGCGTCCGGGGTAGCGGAACCGCCGGGGTTTGGGAGCGGGCAGCAACGGCTGCACCACTGCCCACAACTCATCACTTACCAGGGACTTTGCCAGCGGCCTCTCCTCGTCCTACAGTAGCTGACGCACGATGCCAGCCATAGTCTGACTCGAAAAGTGGCCATTCCACAATGGCTCGTCAACTCATTTTGTTGGGGGCTCTAAGTGTTGGGCGTTCGAGGGCACTGGCTAACGTCCGATTCCGCGGTAGCGGAATCCGTAGCTCTCTAGGAGTTCCTTATCCAGCAGGTTGCGACCGTCGACGATCAGGTCACCCTGCATGACGCCAGCGAGAGCCGCCCAATCGAGGTTCCGGTAGTCTGGCCACTCGGTGACCAAGGTCAGAGCGTCGGCTTCGGCAGCTGCATCCCGCGGCGACTTGGCGTAGCGCACCGGGAGGTCTCCGTGGCGAGACCGAAAGGCAGGGAGTGCTGCCGGGTCATGCACGGTGACGTGGGCGCCACGCTCCAGCAGCCAGCCGATGATGTCGAGGGAGGGAGCGTCGCGGAGGTCGTCGGTATTGGGTTTGAAGGCGAGACCAAGGATACCGACCGTTTTGCCCTTAAGAACCTTCAGGTCGTCCTGGAGCTTCTCAATGACGATAAAGTGTTGGCGCTTGTTCACCTCGATAGTGGCCTCGAGCAGGGGCATAGGGTAGTGGTACTCGCCTCCCGAGTGGATCAGCGCCCGGATATCCTTGCCGAAGCAGCTGCCTCCCCAACCGATGCCGGCGCGAAGGAACTTCGGTCCGATCCGGTCATCAAGACCGATGCCCCGGGCGATCTCGTCGACATCCGCACCTATCCGCTCGCACAGCCCAGCCATCTGGTTAATGAAGCTGATCTTGGTGGCTAGGAAGGCGTTGGCTGCGTATTTGATGGTCTCGGCGCTCACGAGGTCGGTGGTGATAAGGGGAACACTCCTTAAGCCTTTGGGTCGGGGGACGAAGGGGGGCGGAACGAATGTCTGTTCTGTGATTGGTTGGTAGAGATTCGCTAGGAGCGCCAGGGTGTTCGGGTCGTCGGCTCCGACTACGATCCGGTTGGGATAGAAGACGTCAGATATCGCAGAGCCCTCGCTAAGGAACTCAGGATTACTGGCTACTCGGAACGCGCCTCGGGCCGAGGGGTCACCTTGGGCCTCACGCAAGCCCTTGAGGAGCATACTGGCGACGTACCGACCGGAACCGATAGGGACTGTGGATTTGTTGATTACAATGTGTCGCTGTTCTGGACGTAAGGCCCGGCCAATGCTCAGGATCGCACTGTCGACCGCCCTCAGGTCGGTGCGGCCATCGGGAAGAGAGAGGGTGCCCACCGTGACGAAGCTGACCTCAGTCTCGCCCACCGTGGCGTAGTCGCTGGTAAACCTGAGCCTCGCTCCGGCGGTGGCGACCAGGTCTTCGATATGGGGCTCGAAGAAGGGTGCTCGGCCTTGTCGAAGCGTATCGAGTCTCTCCTCGTCGATATCGATGCAGGTGACTTGGTGACCGAGGTAGGCAAGCATGGCACCGGTGGTAAGTCCCACGTATCCGGTTCCGACGATGGTGATGTTCATGAGATTCCTTACCCCTCGGGGTTGGGGGGTGTTTGTGGATTGTCTCTGCTGTCGGCGAGCGCCCGCCAATCATCCTCGCTTAGAGAAGACACCGTCGCCAAACGCGTCAGGGCTAACCGATACAATCTGTCCCATTTTTTTGGGACCGCCTCAGCACAAGATGCATCTCCCCACCCCAATAGTTCTGTGGGAGATTTCTTCTCGGGGAATCCTTGGCATAGAGATCCCCGGTCACCGCCATCTCCTTATCATATTCATCATTATTATCATCTTGTCACTTCAAGAATTAACTGCTCGTACGCATTAACCGCCCTTTCTATCGAGAAGAAGGCAGCCCTCTGTTGCAACATTCGCCTATCCGGTGGTTGATCGAGTGTGCGCTTCATCGCCTCCGCCAACGAGACTTCGTTGCCGACAGGAACAAGCGGTCCAAGTTTCCCGTTCTGGAGTATTTCTGCGGGACCGGCTGGACAGTCGGTGCTGACGCAGGGGCAGCCGCACGCCAACGCCTGTACAAGGACCCCGGGCAAGCCCTCGTATCTTGAGGACAGCACGAACAGGGATGCGCGGGACATGAGCGCGAACGGATTTTCTGTCCATCCTGGAAAAGAGACTCGGTCCTCGAGTTTGAGTATTTGAACGAGCCTCCTAAGTTTGCTCTGCGAAACTCGGTCCTCGAGTTTGAGTATTTGAACGAGCCTCCTAAGTTTGCTCCGCGACGGCTCGGTACCAAGGATGATCAGACGACACGGCCTTTGTGACGAGAGGCGGGAGAAAGCCCTGAGGAGAGTAGGGTAATCCTTCTGCTCTGTCAGCCGTCCTGCTGCGAGAATGATCGGCGAACCGTTGTCCAGGAACCATGGATGGTCCGGAGGCATCTTCATCTTGGCTGGGAGGTCTGGAGTGAAAACAGGATTGTATACGGTCGTGATCTTCTCAAGTGGGATTCCGATCTCTGCTACTACATCATCAGCAACGCCATGAGACACAGCGGTAAAGTGCGTTGCGCTTTCCCACAAACACCGATATCTTTTCTTATATCCAGGGTGGCGAAATCTGACGATATTGCGGAAGCACGGTATGACCGGCGGAGATTCCTTGACAAGATGACACGCTAAGAGAGTGGCGATGTGCGGTGCCTGTAGAACCGGCAGGACACAGTCAGGTTTCTCGTCCACCATATAGGATGCGATAGCGCAAGCTTGGTAGAGTCGTGACGCTGCTGGAACGCCGAGCGGATTCCAATGCAAAGCGCTTGCAAGACGGGGCCAGTTGCCTCTCCAACGTGGGCGTAGTCGTACCAGTCGAGCGAGTACATCGGCGGCGTTCTCTTTCGTGAATTTGTCTGATGTAATCCTCGGGGCAAAAAGACGCACTTCTTCGGGAACTTCTTTGGGATAAAAAATCTGCGTGCTGCTGGACAAAATAAGATCGACCGCGTGACCACGGTCGATCAGTCCTCTAGCCAGTGTAAGCACCGACCGTTCGGCACCGCCGCCGGCAAGAGATGGAAGAATGAAAGCTATGTGCACGTGCGCCTCCTATGAGGACAGAGATCATCTCGCGTTACGATCAATGGCCCGGACCTCGGGGAAGAGGTCACTGCTGCGGGATACTGTTTGTCGAATCCACCAGACTGAACAACCCGGGGCTAAGGTAACCTCTAGCCGCTTTGTCCTGGTGAGGTCCGGGACGCCCATGTCTCCAGCCCCAACTATTAGGTCACGAGACAGCACATTTAGCCGGGCCCTCCAGCGATTGCCAGAATCGTTCGGACATATTTGCTGGGCGCATGCTCGGAGACTACAAGCTGGTAGCCGCGCGCTCCCATCTCTACCAGCCGGTTGCGGTCACTGATGACCCTCTCCATGTCCTTCGCTAGATCTTTGGGGTCGTCCGTTCTGAATACAAATCCGTTTTCACCTGGACGGATGTAGCACTTCGTTCCGTTTGAGTCGCTGCATATAACGGGAAGGGTATGTGCCATTGCCTCCAGGATGGATACAGCAGCTGGCTCGTCACGACTGGGTAGGACAAACAGATCGTGCCTCGGATACTCCCTCTGGACATCTGCAAACGGAAGATTGATTCTGAAACAGACCCTGTCATCGAGTCTGAGGTCTGCACAATACTCTCTTAGCTTGGCGAGAACGTGCTGGTGTTCCACCGTCGTACATTCGCCGATGATAGTAGCCCGCATCCGGTAGCCTTTTGATAGGCGAGCGACCGCTTGGAGGAACAAACGGTGGTTCTTGCGCCTCTGAAACTTGCCAATGCAGAGGACATTGACTGTGTCCCCTCGGAACCACTGCTTTTGCGCTGGAGCGGTCTTTGGCTCCATGACGAATGGAACATACCGCAGAGCCTCAAAGGCCGGAGGATACTGGTCGGGTGATCCGAGGACGGGAGTTATCCACTTGATTCTCGCTGTCCAGGTTGGAAATTGATGTATGAGTCTCCGCTTCCACCACTTCAATTGCCGATGCAACGGACTCTGGCTGTAGAAGATCACGGAGGCGCCGACTGACTTCGCTGCGATGGCTGACAGCATCCCATACGCGGAATGTGGATTGCGGACTATCACTACATCAGGCTTCAGGCTTCGCATTTGACGCCACAACCCGAGGACAAACGACTCGCCAAGAACTATCGGATGCAGAGCGTCGTACACTTCGCTCTGCCCTCGTCTTAGTGCCAGAAAGGATACCTCGTGTCCAGTGTCCAGCAGCGCCTTCACGGCGAAGTGCTGGTTCGTATGGTATCGGGGAGCGGTGAATAGAAAGTGTAACTTGCGCTCAACCATCTCTTAGCGGGTGAGGTTTTGGTGCTCGTAGTCCAGACCGGCTCTCTGTGAGCAGGGTCGGTGAGCAGTCAGCATCAGCCTCATGATAGCCTTTCTGGGCTCGTGAACCCGAGCGCTCTTGTAAGTGATGGGGTTCCGGGTGATGGGTTGATAGGTTGTCTAACGACACATAAATTCTTGGGTTGCTTCGGTCGGGTAGGTGAGATGTACTCGCACACCCGGCGGCACCCTACGGTCTGGGGAATCGAGAAATCACATCGATTCATACTGGATACCTCCAATGGTTGGTGGCAAGCTTATTGATGGCGATAAGGCATAGTTTGTCCTATCGTGGTCGACTGCCGCTTCGCGAAGTAGCGGTCGCGAAGCTCCGTTGCAGTATTGAGAGGACCCACGGTACTAAGACCACAACAAAGACGATAAAGTATGTGGTGTTTGCCCACGCTGCGCCCGTTGCTCCATACTGAGGTACGAGCCACAGGATAGTGACGAGGGATATCAATACCCCTGATGTCGCTGCGACCAATGACGGCCCAGCCCGACCCATAGCGGCAGGGAGTACGCTCAGCGCAGAGATGCCTGCAGCTATGGACGACCCGATAATCATAATCATCAGGAGCTGGGATGCATCAGAGAACTCAGAGCCCAGGATGATCCGCATGACGGGCTCGTGGAGCACAGCCAGCAGCCCAAATCCTGCGGTGGCTAGTGCGGTGGTCAATAGAGTAAAGCGAAATACCAGCCGGCGTAGGGCTGTCCACTCAGATGAGTACCACTGCCTGCTTAGCTCCACCTGCAGCCCATTCATTATGGGCTGGAACGGCTTCCTTGCCAAGTCGATGATCGACCGGGCAGCACGATACAGCCCGACCTGGGTGATACTTGACAATTCGGCTAGCAAGAGGACATCCATGTTTTGACTCAGCGACGCAACCGTTGCTTTCGCGAATGATGCTGTTTGGAAGCCGACCACATCCCGCGGTACCCTGACCGATAGTGAACTCAGGAGGCCTGGTAGTCCCGCTCTGGCGGCGGAGACAGCTGCGACCGCAAACATTCCCACTCCAGTCACTGCGGCACCAGCGACATGCGCCAACACAACCATGAACAGCCCACCTCCACTTATCCAAGCGACCAACAATACTGCAATCCGGATCAGCGTCCCTGCGGATACGACGATCAGTCCCAGAGAGACTCGGTCAGCCAATCTGAGCACGGCAAGACTCTCTCCGTGAACGGCGAGCAGTAGGCCAGCGGCACCGAAAACGATTAGAGTGGTGGCGTGGGCGCTGTCCACTCCGAGGAATCCGCGGGCGGTTAGAGCGAACACTACCAACAGACAGTAGGAGATCGCCCGAAACCCCAACGCGGTCGCCAGAGCGAACCGGAGTGTCGCTGCCGCCTCCTCTTGTCGTCCAGCTTTCACACTTCGAGTTACGTACGTCGTGATGGTCTCACCACCGGGCAAGGCCAGGAAAGTGTAGAGGAGTGAGGTGACGGCGGTGAAGACCGCGAGAACCCCATAGCCTTCGGGGCCTAAAAGCCTCGCGGTAATCGACACCTGAACGATACCTCCTACGGACTGGACCCCAAGCATGGCCTCCAGCCAGATAGACTGCCGGATCACCCGCCGATCAGACGAGGGGAGCGCGCGCGCGATCAAGGATTTCATGCGATGTACGAAGTTGGTGAACCGTTTCTGCGAACGATATCCTGATCCCCAATTGCCTTGATGGCAGATGTAATAGTTCCTAAGGGTGGACTAATAGGCATGTTGTACTCTGTGTCGAGACCATCACGCTTGGTGTGTCGATACTTAATCTTTCCCCATGGTGTTAGGTCCAGGTCGAGAGTGAGTAATTCACGGTCGTTGTTTCTCGCTAATTCTCGGATGGTTGGAGTCATCTTGATAGCTTCCGGTCGGGTTCCAGGCAGTAAGTACCTTGATCATCGACAGTGTTCGTCGGGGTCAGCCGACTGAACTTGGAGCTTACATGACCCTTCTAACGGCTTCAGTAAACTGCTCAATTCGTCGATCCCACGTGTGATTTGTACGGACATGAGTATATGCTTCGTCGATGATCGCTTGGCGCTCACCTTCGCGTTCCAGGTAGTAGAAAAGCTTTTCATCAAAGTCGCTGAGATCTGGATTAAACATCACACAATGCTTGGTGTCCTCGAACAGTCCAGCGTAGGCCGCTGACCTGTTGCAAAACAGCAACGTCTTCACAGCCATGACTTCGTAGAACCGAGTCCCAACGAGTTCGACGGCACTCGGGGTGGCAATCCACATCCTGCTACGGTTCATCGCACGGGCATAGGCCTCCCCCCGAGGGAGCTGTCGCAACCGCGAAGGGAGCCGTTGCCACCGTCCCGGCCAGAAGATCCTGATGTGCCAGTACCGGGGGGCCTTGACGAGATTTTGCAGGAATAGACGATCCCTGATTCCGACCCTCACGTCGGTCCACTGTTCGTGAAGCCTTCCCGAGAACCCCACGGCGTAGCGTTTCGCTTCTCCATAGTCTCTGAACAGCTCGGGGTCCACTGCGAACGGGAAGTGAACGAACGGAACTCCCACGCGTTCCTGCCACAGACTGTAGTGGTGATGCGCAGTGAAGACCAGCCTGATTGCGTTGTCGTGGATAAAGCTAAACTTTCTGTCGAGTTTCTTATACTCCTTGTTGAGTATCATCACGCTCGGTATGTTGGTTGTTGAAGTTTGAATTGCAGGATGGGGGTCGAAAGCTGGAACCGATGGATCCTCTAGCTCCCAGCCTGCTGCGAAACAGATGAGATCGGGTTCAAACGGGCACAGCTTCAGCACATCGTCGATGGTGTGCCGACTGTTGTAGCCTGCCAACTTTGGGCCGTATTGAAAGACATTATGGGCCCGCCCAAGGGCCTGAGTAAACTGATACTGGTAGTAGGCGGAGCCGTATCGACTGAAGTCGGGTTGCAATACGAGGATGTTGAGTCTAGCCAAGGACCGCCTGAGGCTCCTTCTCAGAGCGGGTCGCCTGAGATTCCTTGCTGACAACATAACCGGGCACGGCCGCAGACATCCCGGGACCGAACCGCGAGGTTTCCTGGATAAGGTCCCAGTTGTCTCTGAACCACTGGACTGTGGCAGACAGACCCTTGGTCAGGTCGGTGGAAGGTTGGTAGCCGATCAGGTTGCTTGCCTTCTCGATCGAAGCCAACAGGCGGCTCTTGGTATCCCACTTGCGCCGCTCGGCAAAGACGACGCCGGACGGGTTTCCAGTCAGGTCGTTGATGGCGTTGGCGAGATCTATGATCCGAGTTTCCTTGCCTGAGGCGAGATTGAACTCTTCCCCGACCGCTTCATCCATATAACCTACCCTCAGCAGACCCTCGACGATGTCTCCGACATAGGTAAAGTCCCGTGTCTCCTCACCTGTCCCCGTAATGGGCAACGGTCTACCTTGCAGCGCGAGATAGATGAAGTTCGGAATGACATTGCGATACTGACCGGGGATTTCTCCTGGGCCGTATGAGTTGAAGAACCGGGGCCTGACGGTATTCAGCCCGTAGTGATTGTTGAAGAATGTGCAGTAGCACTCGCCTAGCATCTTGGTGATCTGGTAAGGCGAACTTAGGTGAATCGATATGAAATCCTCTTTCAGCGGTAGCGGGGCGCTTGAGCCGTAGATGGCGCATCCAGATGACGCGTAGACGAACCGCTCTACGCCGGATAGCTGAGAGAACTGAAGCAGCTTCAGTGTACCGGTGCCATTGACCATCAGGTCGGTCTCCGGGTGATCGATCGAGTTCTGATTCGCGAATAGAGCGGCTAGATGAAACACAACATGAGGGTGATCGAGGAAGACCCTCTTGAGCTCAACTTCGTCCAGGATACTTCCCTCAATGAACAGTATGTTCGGAAGGGATGGAACATTCCATCTCGAAGCCGATGAAAGGTCGTCCAGCACGATCACCTTGGCCGCTCCCGCTTCCGCAAGCACCCTACAGAGTGCGCTCCCTATTGCGCCGGCTCCGCCCGTCACTAGGACTACCCTATCGCGATAGCGGTCAGATCCGATTGAGGTCATCATGTTCACCTCCTTGTGCGGACTGTGTCCGAGCTATTAGACGGTTGGAACACTAGAGATATCACTCGGCCTGAGTATAGCCTTAATCGCTGCAAGGGCCTGCACTTGTTCAGGACGTATGAGGCTAGAGGCTGTTTGGTTGGGCAATTACACTCTTAATAGACAAGCCTACGAATCGAAAGTGAGATCGAATCCACCGACCCCCAAGCCCTCAGAGTCCTCATCGGAAGTAAGCGAATGACCTCCAAGCCATCTAAGTTGTCAATAGTAGGAGCTCGGCGCAAAGTCTCATCGAACGAGAGCGAAGCTACGACAGCGTTTTTGAATGATAGGTTCACATCTCACAGCGTCTATCCCCTTGAGGCAAGTAAGAACATATAGGGGAGAAAGCAGAAGGGAACATGAGAAAAATACTAGACCATATTGTACCTGTACTAATTGGCATAGTAGTTGGCCTACTATGGATTGCCATACTGAGCCGCATACCTACTTAGGGGCCAGTTTGTTCTTGTGCTATATGATCGAGAACTAAAGTCCGTAACTCTTCTAGCTCACTTTCCACTACTGCTAGCGCAACTTCACCTACTGCATCAACAACCTCTATCGTGTCAAATAATGCCCTAGCTAAGGCATCGGAATTGGCACTAAACGCTGCAATCGAGTCACTAAGTGCAGCGTCGGCAGCTACGGAAGCGGAAGCAGCGGCAGCTACGGAGTCGGTGACAGTAGATAACTTTCCCTCCAGAAAGGAAACCTTAGTAGATAAAAGAGCTACATCCGCTAGTAACCCCACCCTATCTTCTTCGAAGGAGATAACTTCTCTTTGTAGATTTGTGACGTAATCCATAAAGAACAGACTAATGAGAAATATTGCAGGAATAACTATCGAAAGAATCCATCGATGGTACTTTAGGGACGTTAGAGACTTAACTACCTTTTCCATACGATAATCGTAGTCAAAACTTGGAGAACTGTTTTCATTAGACATTCCTTAACCCCTTTTTTCTGAGTGCTTAAACACTTAACGAAGGAATCTACCACATGACGAAAACCGAAGAGGAAGTACTTGAGATCCAAGATGAGTCTTGGCTGTCTCTCGTCGACGGGAGCTGTAAGACAAGATGAGCAATCCCAATGATTCAAGGTTGCAAAACGGGTCTGTATTGCACATAGGTAGGTTTGGGTGGGGGATTTTATACTGGCTTTGGCTAAAGGCGAGGGCAATCGCCTATTCGTCGAGTTCGCCAAACGGACCAACCTAGAGTTGCTCAAACCCCGAAAAGAGAATGATAGGGCATGTCGGGCGTAAGGAACGTCAACAAGTCCTCCGGTCCAAGAACATACTCTGGCCACTCGTTCGCCAGCCTCTTTAGCGAGTCATTGTCCGAGTGTTGAGAATGACTTGACCCAAGACAGTACTTAGCCGCTGTCACAACCTTCTCTATGATCCGAATGCTCTCAGCTGCTCCAAGGAGTGCCGGAAGCGTGACACCAAAGACAGTGGCGTGATCGAGGCGGACATGAACGATGTGCTTGTTGAGGTCGGCTGTCATCTCGAGAAAACTTGGGTAGTCGAAGACGCGATTGCGGTGTGTCAGAAGTGCCGAGATTGTTACGACATAGATTAGTCCTTTCTTGCCAGCCACAGGGGTAGACCAGCATGCCCAGGGGCGATACAGAACCTCCACAGTTACGCCCAAGGGGGCATATGAATCAACGCTATGGGGGTCCAGGGGAAGGAAATGCTCGACAACCGGATCTTCAGAGGCCGGAAACACCCGATGAGGATCGTTGTAGGACATGCAGAAGCGCTGGAATCCATGGTCGATGTCCCTGAGCAATTGCACGACGCGATTCAAATCGTCGCGATGCACGGATCGGAAGTGTGCTATGCGGTGTCGGATTTGAGCGACTTCCTCCAGCTTTGCGGTCCAGATCGACTGCGGTGGGAGAAAGGGCTCGAATAGCTGCCAATCCTCGGAGAGTATCCTACAGAGTTCCGAGAATTGCACGTAGCTGAGAGGGCTTTCCTCTGGGATTGGCATATGACTGAGGTGCTTATCTTTCTCCTTGAGCTTCTCGGCATTTCGTATCTTTGAGGCCCAATCGTCTCCGGCAAAAGTCTGCGGAATAAGCGGTTAGGGGCTTAAATTTCGGAGCCATTCATGCCACAATAAGGGTATGAACATCGTCTCGGTTTTCAAGAGATTTCCCGACCAGCGCGCTTGCATCGCGCACTTGGAGCGAGTGCGC
>MKWU01000314.1_pt1 | contig 92143 bp, 84 predicted proteins | sample 809101 | NCBI WGS metagenome assembly MKWU01 (sample SAMN05860141, study PRJNA318959) | sponge metagenome | host: Aplysina aerophoba | place: Slovenia: Piran, Adriatic Sea, Gulf of Piran | collected 2013-05-07
GAGCTCCCCGGCGACGAACGGGGCGAGCACCACCGCCGCGACCCCGCCGTGCAGCATGGTGAAGGCGGACGCGGCCGAGCCGATGACGCTCGCGAGATCGGCAAGGCCGCCCGTCACGTTGATCGCGCTCTCCGCGCGCAGCACGACGACCGCGCTCTCGTCCGCGCCGAAGCCGAGATCGACGTGGAGCGGCGGCCACGGCGAGTGATCCGTCCGCTCCGCGAGGCACAGCGTGTAGCGGCCGGGCTGGCCGAGGCCGGCGAAGGAGACCGCGCCCGGCCAGCCGCCCCCGATGTTGTTCATGACGAGGCGCACGGCCCGCCCGATGGCCGCGTTCGCCGGCCACCCGGGTCCGAGCGCGCCGAAGCTCGCGTTCACGCCGATCGCCCGCGCAACCGGGCCGCACACGACGACGAGGGGGGTCACGTTCTCGTCCGTGGTCTGGACGCCCCGCAGGTTGAAGGCCGGGTCCGCAATCGCCCGCACCGCGGCGATGACGACCGGCAGGTATTCCGGACGGCAGCCGGCCATGACCGCGTTCGCTGCCACCTTCTCGACGGTGGCGAGTCCCTTGAGGGGGTCGAGCTCGCCGAGGACCTCGTCCCGGGCCGCCGCCGTCCACGACAGCGCTTCCTCCACCCGGCCGATGGTCGGCGCGACGATGGGGAGGCCGTCGGTCCAGCCGCGAAGGAGGAAGCGGCGGCCGACCTCGGCCTCCGGGTCCGCCCCCCGCACCACCTCTACCCGCTGCCGCGGAAAGCGGGCGGCGAGCGGCACCTTGTCGAGGAGCCCCGCCTCGCCGGCGCGCTCGCGCAGCGTATCGTCGATCCATTCGCCCGAGGCCTGCTGGCCGGACGGCAAGAGGATCCAGAGCGGCGGGGGATCGGCCAAGGTGCGTTTCAGTCCGCGGGAAATTTCGAATGCGGGTTCGCAAGCAGGTGCAGATTCGAATGTAAGTTCGAATGCCGGTTCGGATTCCGGAGCAGGGCCTCGGGTGGGAGCGGGGGCGGGGTCCCGGGGAGTGGGTCGCTCTTCGCGCGCGCCACCCGCGCGGGCCGCTCCGCTTCAGCTCCGCCCGAACGCCTCGAGCCTTAGAGGCAGGATCCGCCCCATCCAGGCCGCGTGGTCGCGGTGGTCGGCGAGATCGTCGCCCGTCTCGGGGTGGACGAACACGGTCAGCCCGCGCCGGTTCAGCATCAGCCACGGGACGATCTCGTCGAAGGAGGCCGCGTCGAACGCGACCTGGTACATCGGCTCGGGATGCGGCCCCCCCGGCTCCCCCCCCCCCCGCCCGAGCCGCACCTCGAACCGTTCCGCGAGCTGCTCGCGCAACCAGGCGGCGGTCGTCCGCGAGTCGTCGTCGTAGTACACGTGGGCGTGGTACGAGGGGATGCGGGACATGGCGGGTATCCGAAAGCGCCGGCGCCGGCGGGAACGGGACGGATTCTAGCCGCAGCGAGGCGCTGCGGCCCCGGCCGTCGGATCGAGCCCGTGGTGGCGCTTCGTGGATGAGACGGACGAGGCCGCGGCCGGAGGAAACGCGGGCGTTCGTCCCCGAACGGCGCGCCCGGGGGTCGGAGAACCCTTGCGAGGTTCCGGGCCCGTCGGCTCGGCCGGAGGCGCAGCCCCGCCCGCTGGTGTGGAACGGGGCGCCGGGGGGGGCGGGCGGCTCGCGGGCCGCCTTCGCCTCGTCAATCCAGCTCCAGGGTCTCCGGATTGAGCGCGGCGATGTAGGGGAGGGTGCGGTGGCGTTCCGCGTAGTCGAGCCCGTACCCCACCACCCACACGTCCGGGATGTCGAACCCGAGGTAGTCGATCCGGATCTCGCCCTCGTTCCGCGCCTTCTTGCGGGTGAGCGCGCAGGTGCGAACGGAGGCCGGGTCGCGTGCCTCGAACTGCTGCACGAGGTACCGCAGGGTGCGCCCGGTGTCCACGATGTCCTCGACGAGGAGGACGTGCCGGTGCTCGATGCTCTCCCGGAGGTCGAGGACCAGGCGCACTTCCCCGGAGCGCTGGTGTCCGTCGGCGTAGCTCGATACTGCGATGAAGTCCACCCGGTGCGGCACCGTCAGGCGCCGTGTCAAGTCCGCGAGGAAGATGAACGCCCCCTTCAGCACCCCGATGACGACGAGCTCGTCCACCCCGGCGTAGTCCGCGGAAATGCGCGCGGCGAGCTCGTCCACCCGCGGTTCGATCCGCTCTCTTGCGATGAGCACGTTCGGTCCGGTGTCGGCCACCTGCCCGTCTCCTGATGACCCGCGGCGGATGGTAGCGGGCTCGATCGCCGCGGTCACCTCCGTCCGCCGCGCCAACCGCGGCTTCGGCGCTCGCGGTCCCTTCTTCGCTCCGTGCGGCTCTCCGTTCCCTGCTCCCCACCGCCTCCGCCACCGGTGCGGAAAGGAACGGGGTGGGGCGGGGCGGGAAGGCTGCCGGACCGACGGCCCGGGCACGCGGTCCGCCGCGGTTTGGCGGTCGGCGGGCGGGCGGTTACCCTTTCCACGGACGGCGCGCGCGGCGGGGCCGCGGGTGCCCGCACGGGAACCACCAGGAGGATGAACCACATGGCGACACCGGCACAGGGCTCCTACTCGGTCGTCTGGCCCCGCAGCCGCAAGGCGGGCGAGATCGCGCCGCTCGCGGAGCGGCACGCGAGTCTCGAGGGGAAGAAGATCGCGTTTCTCTGGGACTACCTCTTCCGCGGCGACGAGATCTTTCCCATGCTCGCTTCCGAGCTCTCGGCCCGCTATCCCGGGATCGAGTTCGTGGGCCACGAGACCTTCGGCTCGACGCACGGGGACGAGGAGCACGAGATCCTCGCCGGGCTTCCCGAGAAGCTTCGCGACATGGAGGTGGACGCCGTCATCTCCGGGATGGGCTGCTGAGGCTCCTGCACACCCGCCGTGCTGCGGGTGAGCGCGGTTGCCGAGAAGGCCGGATTCCCTTCGAGCTCTCTCGTCTGCGAGGGCTTCGTCGGACAGGCGGGGACGACCTCGGTCGGCCTCGGCCTCCCCAACCTGCCGGTCGCGATGGTGCCCGGCCACGTCGACATGCAGACCGACAACGAGCTTCGCGACAACGTCCTCGGGGTGACCCTCGGCCAGGTGGTCTCGAACCTGACCGAGCAGCCGGAGGCGGCCCGCGCAAGTGTCGAGCCGGGGCCGGAGGACATCGTCTTCGAGGGGACCTTCGACGAGGTGAACCGCCTCTTCTACGAGAACCGCTGGTCCGACGGGCTTCCCTTCGTCCCGCCGACCCCGGAGAAGGTCGACTCTTTCCTCGCGTTCACCGATCTGCCTCCCGACCATGTGCTCGGCCAGGTGCCGCCCGACAACCGGGTCGCCACCGTGCGAAGCGTCGCCGCGAACGGCGTCATGGCCGGTTGCCGGCCGGAGTACATGCCGATCCTGGTCGCCCTCGCCGAGGCGATGGCGGACCCCGCGTACGGGGTCGAGCACTCCGGCAACACCCCGGGGGCCGAGACCCTCGTCACCCTGAACGGCCCGCTCATCCGCGAGCTCGGCTTCAACTACGAGCAGGGGGCGCTGCGCGACGGGTTCATGGCGAACACCACGGTCGGACGGTTCTGGCGCCTCTATCTCCGCAACGTCGCGGGATTCCTCCCGCATCGCACCGACAAGGGGACCTACGGGAACACCTGGCGGGTGGTGCTGGCCGAGAACGAGGACGTGCTCGCGCGCATCGGCTGGGAGCCGCTCGCGAGCGACTTCGGCTTTGCCGCGGGGGAGAACGTGGTCACCATCTCCCGCTACACGGGGGGCGACGTGGTGACCTCGGTGTACGGCCAGTCGCCGGACCGGATGCTGCCGTACCTCGCGGACGCGCTCGTCAAGCAGTCGGGCTGGCAGCTCGTCTTCACCGTCGGCATGGCGCGCGGGACCTACCGCCCGCTTCTGCTGCTCACCCCGATCCTCGCCGAGACGATCGCGAAGGGCGGCTGGTCGCGAAGCGATCTCAAGCGCTGGCTGTTCGACAATGCCCGCCTCCCGGCCTCGAAGTTCGAAGCGTACATGGGCGAGTACACGAACCTCGTGCCGGGGCGGCGCACGCTCGCGGAGATGGTCAAGATCGGCAAGGCCCCACCCGTCTTCGCCGAATCGGACGATCCGGACCGGCCGGTTCCGCTGGTTTGCGAGCCGGACGACATCCTCGTCGCGGTCACCGGGGACCCGCTTCGCACCAACGCCTACGTCTTCGCCCACAACGGGATGCTCGGGTACCCGGTCGCGAAGCGGGTCGAGCTCCCCGCCGGCTGGGAGGAGCGGCTGCGGGCGGCACGGAGCGGGTAGGGCGGACCGGACGTCCCGGCCGGCGACCCCGTTCCGGGGGTCGCCGGCCGCGGCCGATTCGCCGGCCCGCGCACGCGGGCGGTTCACCGCGGTCGTGACGGCCGACAAGGGGCCGGCTCGGTGGCAAACCGGAAGCCGGCGCTCGCGAGGCCGGCGCAACCGCGATGCCCGCACGGACGCACGGTCGGGTCCGGCGTGATGCCGGTGCGAACACGAAGGAGGAGGGCACGCATATGCTTTCGACGTCCGCCGCGCCGCGCCGCGCCGTCCTGATGGTGGTGGACGGGATGCGCGCGGATCTCGTGACCCCGGAGCTCACCCCGAACCTCCACGCACTTGCGGAGCGCTCGCGGCGCTTTTCCGAGCATCGCTCGGTGTTCCCGTCCGCGACGAGGGTCAACTCCGCGAGCATCGCCACCGGCTGCCACCCCGCCCGCCATGGCCTCATGGGGAACACCATCGCGTTCCCCGCGGGCGACGGCTGGCGTCCCGTATCTGTCGGACCGCCCGGGTTTCGCGATGATTGGCGCGCCGCGACCGGACGCACCCTGTGGACCCCGGTGCTCGCCGAGCGCCTCCGGGGAGACGCGGTGGTCTACAGCAATTCCTCGCCCGGGGCGGCATACATGCAGGACCCGGACGGCTTCGGTGTCCTGCACCATCGCACCGGTACCTTCGCGCCCCGGCCCGGACTCGAGCCCGGAGCGGAACCCGAGCATCGGCGGGGCCCGCTCCGGCACGGCAATGGCGTGCTCGAGAACCTTGGCTACGACGGAGCCGGTGACGCGGCCGCGACGGAACGATTCTGCGCGGCGCTCCTCGCCGAGCCGGCCCCTTCCCTCTGGACCCTTTGGCTCTGCGAGCCCGACCATTCCCAGCACGAGCTCGAGCTCGGCTCCCCCGAGCATCGCGTCGTCCTGGAGGGAGCCGACCGGCGCGTCGCACTCGTCGCGGAAACGGTGGCGGCGCTTCGCAGCCGCGGCGAGGACATCCTCTTCGTGGTGTGCTCGGACCACGGGCACGAGACGGTGGAGGCGGTGGTGCCGGTCGCCGACCACCTCGTCGAGGCGGGCCTCAAGGCCGCCCCCGACTCCCCGGAGACGGTGCTCGCTTCGAGCGGGATGGGGGCGCTCATCTACCTCGGCGGGAACGATGCGCCGGACGCGGCCTCGATTGCCGGGTGGCTGAGGGACCAGCCGTGGTGCGGGCGCGTGTTCGCCGGCGAAGATCTGTCCGACGTCGGGCTGAGACCCGGCGCCGGCCCGGCGGTCGCCTTCGGCATGGCGAAGCGGGAGGCATCCAACCGATTCGGCATCCCGGGTCTCGGGCACGTGGCCGTGGACGGGTTCATGACATCCGAGGCGCCGGGTCTGGGGAATCATGGCGGCCTCGGTCCGTACGAGACCCGCCCGGTGCTGATCGTGAGCGGCGGCGGGTTCGCGCCGGGGAGGAGCCGGGAACCGACTTCCGCCGTCGACATCGCGCCGACGATCCTGCGGCACCTCGGCGCGGCGGAGCTCGACCCGCCGATGGACGGCCGGCCGCTTCCGCCGCACTGACGGTCGCGTGCGCGGAGGCTGGTGCGGGTCGACCGTGCGCGAGGGGCCCGCAGGTCTCTCGATCAGTCGACGATGCCGTTGAACGCGTAGTCGAACGTCTCGTAGCTGTGCAGCCGCGCGTCTTCGGCCCGGCGCGCGTACGTGTCGCTCACCGCTCGGCTGAGGATGATCGGCACGTCGGCCTCGTGCACGCTCCCGTGGGTGCGCAGCCGCTGCCCCTCGAGCCCGTGCAGATCGTGGTCCACCTCGCGGGCGCCGATGACGGTGCGCGCGTCCCCGAGCACCGCCACGTCCCCTTCAGGCTCGAAGGGAAGGTCGAATTCCTTCGACACCGCTTCGCGGGACAGCACCCGCTCGAGGCCCGGTGCGTCCCCGATGGCCTCGATCACCCGCTCACCCGTGAGCCCCTCTTGGCAATGCACGCGCACGAAGCCGCCGAGCGCCCCGTGGTGGCCGACGAACGCGTCGGTGATGGGGCAGATGACGGTGCTCGTGCCCGCGCCGAGCTCCCGGTCGAGAAGGTCCTGCAGCCACACCACGCGGGGGGTGCCGTCGTCGTTGGTCTTCTCGTTCATGCCGTGGTCCGCGGTGAGGGCCACGGTCGCGCCCAGGGCCTCGAACCGGCCGAAGCGCGCGTCCAGCTCCGCGTAGAACCGGTCCGCTTCCGGCTCCCCCGGCGCGTGGGCGTGCTGGATGTAGTCGGTGAGCGAAAGGTAGAGGATGTCCGGACGGCGCTCCTCGAGGAGCGTGAGGCCCGCGTCGAGCACGAAGAGGGAAAGGTCCGCCGAGTACATGTCCGGAAGCGGCCGGCCGACGAGGTCGAGCACGTCTTCGATGCCGTTCTCTTCCATGGTGCAGCGGTCGGCGTGCTGCGAGGAGAAGCTGACCGAGCCGTTGGAGAGGTCCATGCCCTTCTGGAGCTGCCGGCGGAGCTTGTCCTTGGCGGTGACCGAAGCCACCCGTGCCCCGTGGCGCGAGAACTCGCTCATCACCGAGGGGACCCGGAGCAGCTCCGGTCCGGTCATCGCCACCGGCTCGTTCGTCGCCCGGTCGAGGTAGAAGTTGCCGGAGATGCCGTGCACCGAGGCCGGGCGGCCGGTCACGATGGACATGTTGTTGGGGCAGGTGAAGCTCGGCATGGTGCCGTGCGCCACGGTGTGGAAGCCCTCGCGGAGGTAGCGCTCGACGTTGGGGATGATCCCCGCCGCCACCCCGTGCTCGATGTAGGCGGGATCCCCGCCGTCGATGCACACTACCACCAGCGGGCGCCCGGGCCGGCGGTAGTCGGTCCCGTTCACGGCGATGCGGTCGGCCGTCATGTCATGCCTCCGGTTCTCGTCTCGACGCGAGTCAGGCGGGATCGGCCGAACCAGGCCAGGGAATAGGGTGCGGCGCGGTCCACCTTCTCAGCCCTGGCCTCGCTGTCGCGCGCCGAACGAGACGTCCCAGCTCTCCTTGGAGAAGCCGTCCACGATGTCTTCGAGACGCTCCATGTCCCTCGCCACCGCGGGACGGGCCGCAATCGTGTCGAACCAGCGCTTGACGTGGGGAAAGTCCTCGATCTCCACGCGCTGACGGTAGGCGAGGCGGCACCACGGAAAGATCGCCATGTCGGCGATGGTGTACTGGTCGGCGGCGACGAAGTCCCGCCCCTCGAGGCGCTTGTCGAGCACCCCGTAGAGCCGGGCCGCCTCGTTGGTGTAGCGCTCCTGCGCATAGGGGAGCACCACCGGCCCGTCCGGTCTCATCGGGGCGTAGGCGTTGAAGTGGTGCGCCTGCCCCAGCATCGGCCCGAAGCCTCCGATCTGCCACATGAGCCACTGCATCGTCTCCCAGCGCTCGGGCGGCGACTCGGGAAGGAAGCGCCCGGTCTTGTCCGCGAGGTAGAGCAGGATGGCGCCCGACTCGAAGATCGCGATCTCGCGGCCGCCGGGTCCGTCGTGGTCGACCAGGGCGGGGACCTTGTTGTTGGGGCTGATCCGCAGGAATTCGGGATCGAACTGATCCCCGCGGTCGATGCTGATCCACCTGGTGCGGTAGGGGAGGCCGGTCTCCTCGAGCATGATGTGGATCTTCTGGCCGTTCGGGGTGGCGGCGGTGTAGAGGTCGATCACTTACCTTTCCTCGTGCACGGAGTGGCGGGGGTCCGAGGCCGACAGCTACCACTGCGCAAGGCGGGAGTCAACGCCGTTCCCGCGCGCGGTCGGTGGCCCGCTCGTGGCGGCTCAATCCGAATTGGGCGCCGGAAGGTGCCCCCGAAGCGCGCGCATATTGCCCGCACAGGTGTCGGGGGAGCCGCTCCCCGCGGGCGGCAATCCCGCGCTCCCGGGAGTCCGTGCTCTCGATAAACCCGCGCTCCCGGCACGTCCCTGGACCCTGTCCGAGCGTTGTGCGTATTCGGAATTCCGTTTGACAGGTCGAAGGGCCTATGTTACGAAGCACGGCCGCCCGGTGCGGTTGTTAATTGTCGACCGCGCCACTTGGAGGAGTTTCCTTCCCATAGCGGAGCTCCCCGAGAGGGCGACTTCAAAGGGATCACATCATGCTTTCCAGAAATTTCGATCGCCGCACCGCCCTCAAGCTCATGGGCGCGGGTGCCGTCAGCCTCGCGGCCGGCGGACCCCGTCTCGCGGCCGCCAATCCACGTGGGGACGGTTTTCTCACCGCATCGATCCTCGGCTCGCTGCCGCACCTGCATCCATGGAACTACAGCAACCACGACTTTGGTGTGGTCCCGATCCTGACCTACAGCAATCTCGTCTACACCGCACCGGACGGTACCGTACATCCCGAGGTCGCGCGCGAGATGCCGACGGTCAGCGACGACGCCACCGTCTACACCTTCAAGCTGCGCGATGACGTCAAGTTCCACAACGGCAAGCCGCTGACGGCCGAGGACGTGGTCTACTCCTTCGAGACCTACCTCGAGAAGGGCCAACGACGAGGCGACTTCCGCGCGTTCCTCAGCGCCGCGGTCGCCGAAGACAGCCACACCGTGCGCGTCGAGCTGAAGAAACCCCAGGCGGGCTGGATGATCTACCTCACGAAGTACTTCGGGGTGGTCCCGGCGGGCACCGATTTCGATGCCCTGTTCAGCGAAATCCAGGGTTCGGGACCGTATCGGGTCACCAGGTTCGAGACCGACGTGGTCGTCGAGCTCGAGGCGAATCCGGACTACTACCTCGGCGAAGCGCCGCAGAAGAAGATCCGGATCGTCCGCATCGCCGACGACGCTACCCAGCTTGCGCATCTGCGCACGGGCGAGGTCGACATCATCGGCACCTGCCCGCCCAAGGACTTCGCGCCGACTATCGCGGAGCCCGAGTTCACCGGCGAGGCGATTCCGAGCGCGGGCATCTTCTACGCTCCGTTCAATCGCCTGAAGCCGCCGTTCGACAACATTCACTTTCGCCGTGCGGTGGCCTCCGCCGTCAATCGCGACTTCATCTGCAACGACATCTACTTCGGGCTCGTCACCCCGACCTCGATACCCGCCGCCCCGAGCGAGCACTGGTACGACGAGGAATTGGCGAAAGAGCTCGCCTACGATCCCGACAAGGCGAAGTGGCACCTCAAGCAGGCGGGGGTGAGCGGCTTCAGCTTCACCGCCACCATCCCGGTACCGAGCGCCTATATCGAGGCTCGGGACGCGTCCCTGATCATCCAGGCAAATCTCGCGGAGGTCGGAATCGACATGCGGATCCGCCAGATGGACTTCGGATCGATGTACGGGGCCGCGTCGGCGGGAGACTTCGAGATGTTCCCCCACCCCTCGATGCAGCCTTCCATCGAGGACTACCTCTTCGCCCAGTCCTACATGTGTACCGCGGGCAAGCAGTACATCGCCCAGCCGTGCAGCGAGGAGTACGACGCGAACGTGCTGAAGGCCTACGAGACCCTCGACCCGGACACGCGCCGGCCCGCGCTGATCGCGGCTTTGCGCCACCTCGTCGAGGACTGCACGAGCCTGTGGATCGGCCGACTCAACACCTACCACGTGTGGCGGAAGGAGGTGACGAACTTCCGGCCGTCGTACATGTACGCGATGGATCTGCGCAACACCGCCTGGAGCTGAGCTCCCTCCGGACACGGTCGTGCTCCTTCGGGGCACGACCGTGCTCCGCACGGGTGCGCTCGCGCCGTGGACTTTCGCCTCTTCCTGCTGCAGCGACTGCTGTCGCTCATCCTGGTTCTGTTCGGCGGCAGCATCGCGATCTTCGCCATCCTGCGCTTCCTCCCTGGCGATCCGGTGGTCGTCATGCTCGGCTCCGAGTACAACCCGGAAGTGGTGGAGGAGATGCGGCGCGAGCTCGGTTTCGACAGGCCGCCGCCAGTCCAGTACCTGGACTGGATCATGGGAGTGTTGCAGGGCGATCTCGGCCGCTCCTACTTCCTCCGGCGTGACGTCACCGACCTTCTCCTCGCGCGCTTCCCGACCACCTTGATGCTCGCGTCCGCGAGCCTCGTCGTCGCGCTCCTCATCGCCCTTCCGGCCGGGGTGATCGCGGCGGTGAACAAGGGCCGCGCCGTCGACCACCTCTGTCGCCTGGCCGCGCTCGCCGGGGTCTCGATGCCCAACTTCTGGCTCGGACTCCTCCTCATCATGCTGTTCGCGGTCAACCTCGGGTGGCTCCCGGCGGGCGGGTTCGTCTCTCCGCAGACCGATCCGGTGGCGACTCTGGGGCACCTGATCCTGCCCGCGATCACGATCGGAACCGCCTACGCGGCCACCATCGCCCGCATGCTGCGCGCCTCGATGGTCGATGTCCTTCGCCGCGACTACGTGCTGGTCGCCCGCGCCATGGGCCTTCGGCCCCGCGTGATCGTCTGGCGCGACGCCTTCCGCAACGCCCTGATCCCGACCGTGACGGTGGCGGGCTTCGCGTTCGGCTACATGCTCGCGGGGACGATCATCACGGAGGTGATCTTCAACATTCCGGGCGTGGGCCGCATGCTCTTCGAATCGATCCTGGCTCGCGACTATCCGCTCGTGCAGGGCATCGTGCTGTTCAACGTGGCCCTCTTCGTGGTGGCCAATTTCCTGGTCGACGTCCTGTACACGCTTCTCGATCCGCGCATCGGCTATTGAGGCGAAGGCTGCATCGTGCGCAACGCAACCCCGCTCGAACCCGCGCCCAAGGTTGCCGAGCCCGTCGCGGCGGAGACGCTCGAGGGGGTGGTCCCGCGCGTACCGACGTCCACGCGGGTGCTCCGAGCCTTGCGCCGGGACGCGCTCGCGATGGCCGGCCTCGGGGTGGTCGTGGTCCTGGTCCTCGCGGCGGCGTTTCCCGACGCGATGTCCACCCACTCGGCCATCGGCCTCTCGGCCGACATGATCGAGCCGCCATCGGCGGAGCACTATTTCGGCACCGACCAGTTCGGACGCGACATCTACAGCCGTTCAATCGGCGGGGCGCGGGTCTCCCTCGTGGTCGGGGTGGTCACCGTATTGCTCGCGGTCGCGATCGGGGTGCCGCTCGGCGCGATCGCGGGCTACACGAGCCCGAGCCGTACCGACAACGTCGTCATGCGGCTGATGGACGTGCTGATGGCGTTCCCGCCGATCATCCTCGCGATCACCGTCATCGCGGCCCTCGGCACCGAACCGATCGAGATCGGCCCGATCACCCTGCCTCACATCGCCAAGCTGATGCTGGTGATTGGGGTGCTCTACGCCCCGCAGGTCGCCCGCATTGCGCGCAGCGCAGTGCTGGTCGAACGCGAGGAGCAGTACGTTTCGGCCGACAAGGTGCTCGGCACGAGCACGGTGCGGATTCTCGGCGCGATCCTCCGCAACGGCATCTCGCCGGTCATCGTGCACTCCACCCTCATGGTGGCGAACGCGATCCTCGCCGAATCGGCGCTCAGCTTCCTCGGTCTCGGGGTCCAGCCGCCGCTGCCGAGCTGGGGCGGCATGCTGGCCGATGCCCGCACCTACGTCGCGACCGGCGAATGGTGGCTCACCGTGTTCCCCGGTCTGCTGATTTTCGTGGTCGTTTGTGCCCTCAACGTGCTCGGCGACTTCCTCCGCGATCTCCTCGATCCACGAGAGTTGACGATGGTGGCCTGAGGCGATGGCGCTGCTCGAAGTCGAAGACCTGGTGGTCGAGTTCCGCTCCGACTATGGAGACGTCCGGGCGAGCGACCGGGTGTCCTTCACCGTGGACAAGGGGGAGGTCGTGGGCCTGGTCGGGGAATCGGGCTCCGGAAAGACGGTCACGTCGAAGGCGATCCTTCGCCTCGTGGAGCCCGAGAGCGCAATCCGCAGCGGACGAATCCGGTTCCGCGACCGCGATGTGCTCACCCTCTCCGAGGAGGCCATGCGGGATCTGCGCGCCTCCGAGATCGCGATGGTCTTCCAGGACCCGATGACCGCCCTGAACCCGGTGCTCCGGATTGGCGACCAGCTCACGCGCGTCTACCTCGAGCACGCGAGGGGCGATGCGAGCACGAGCCCGGGGGGACGAAAGGCGCTCCTCGCCAGCACCCGCGAGCGGGCCATGGAGCTCCTGCGCACGGTGCGAATTCCCGATCCCGAGGTGCGCTTCGGGCAATACCCGCACCAGTTCTCGGGCGGCATGCGCCAGCGGGTGATGATCGCGATGGCCCTGATGTGCCGTCCGTCGCTGCTCATCGCCGACGAACCGACCACCGCGCTCGACGCCACCGTCGAGCTTCAGGTGATCGAGCTCATCAAGGAGCTGCAGCGCAAGTTCCAGGTGTCGGTGCTGTTCATCTCGCACAATCTCGGGGTGATCGCCAAGCTCTGCGATCGGGTGGTGGTGATGTACGCCGGGCGCGTCCTCGAGAGCGCGCCCACGGTCGAGCTGTTCTCCCGCCCCCAACATCCCTATACCCGGGCGTTGATCGGGTCGCTGGCCCGCGGCACCAAGGCGGAAAAGCTCCTCAAGCCGATCCGCGGCGAGCCGCCGCATCTCGTCGGCCTGCCCGCCGGTTGCCCGTTCCGGCCGCGCTGCGACCTCGCGGTGGAGGCCTGCGTGGAGGCGCAACCGTTGCGCCCGCTCGGGTCTTCGCACCTCGTGGCGTGTCACCGCGCGCCCACTCCGGGGTAGGGGGAGGGAACCCCGGTTGAACGCCCTCGTCGAGCTCACCGGAGTGAGCAAGCGCTATGTCGACAACCCGTCCTTCGCGGCCCGGCTCCTCGGCATCACCCGCACCGTGCACGCGGTGACCGAGGTGTCCCTCAGCCTCGAGCGCGGAGAGACCCTGGGCCTCGTCGGCGAGAGCGGGTGCGGAAAGTCGACCCTCGCCCGCTGCACCATCGCCCTCGAGTCGGCGAGCGCGGGCGAGGTGCGCTTTGACGGGCGCGCCATCGAGCCCGCTCGCCGGCGAGGCCTGCGATGGTTCCGGCGCCGCGCCCAGATGGTCTTCCAGGACCCGAGGTCCTCGCTCAACCGCTCTCTCACCACGGAGGAAACCCTCGCGCGCGCGCTCAGGACGGGTGGCGGCCAGGACGGGCGCGAGGCCCGCCACGCCCGTATCGTCGAGCTTCTGCGCGCGGTCGGCCTCGGTCCGGCCTTTCTCCACCGCTACTCGCACGAGCTCTCGGGTGGTCAGTGCCAGCGGGTCAGCATCGCCCGGGCGCTGGCCGTCGAACCGGACTTCGTGGTCCTCGACGAGCCGGTGAGCGCCCTCGACGTCTCGATCCAGGCCCAGATCGTCAACCTGCTCCTCGAGCTGCAGGAACGCCTCGATCTCGCGTACCTGTTCATCTCCCATGATCTCCACCTGATCCGCTACGTGAGCGACCGCATCGCGGTCATGTACTTCGGCCGTATCGTCGAGCTCGGCCCCGCCGAAGAGGTCTCCGAGCGACCGCGCCATCCCTACACCCAGCTATTGCTGGCGGCGGTGCCGCAGCCCGATCCCGCGCTTCGCGACGAGACGGTGGAGGTCACGGGCGAAGTGCCGAGCCCGCTCGACCCGCCGAGCGGCTGCACCTTTCACCCCCGCTGTCCGCTCGCGGATGGGCGCTGCATCCGCGAGCGGCCGGAGTTGCGCCGCGTCACTCCCGATATCGAGGTAGCCTGCCATCGATACGAGGAGACGCGGGACCCGGTGCCCGCGCTCACCATGGTCTCGAAACTGGAGGACTGACACATGCGACTAGCCGGCAAGACCGCCATCGTCACCGGGGGCAGCTCGGGCATCGGGCGCGCAATCGCCATCCTGTTCGCCAAGGAAGGTGCGAACGTCGTCATCGGAGATGTCATCACCGAACCGCGCGAGGGCGGCGAACCGACCGACCGGGTGATTGCGGACGCGGGGGGCACCTGCCGGGCCCATCGCTGCGACGTCTCGCGATGGGATGACGTCGACGCGCTCGTCACGCGCGCCGTCGCGGAGTTCGGAAAGCTCGACGTCATGGTCAACAACGCCGCCACCCTCGTCGGAAAGAAGCTCCTCGAGACCACCGAGGAGGAGTGGGACCACGTGATGGCGACCAACGCCAAGGGCGTGTTCTTCGGCTGCAAGCGGGCAATCCGGCAGATGTTGACCCAGGAGGTGGTGGGCGACGCCCGGGGCCGGATCGTCAACATCTCGTCGCAGCACGGCATGGTGTGCGCGCCGGCCAAGTTCGCCTACGGTGTCGGCAAGGCCTGCGCGGCCTACATGACGCGCCAGATCGCCGTCGACTACGCCGAAGACCACATCATCTGCAACGCGGTCGCGCCGGGCCGCATCCTCACCGGCAAGCCGATGGACAGCGAAGGGGCGGACCCGATCGAATACTCCCACATGCGCACCCCGATGCCGCGCCTCGGTCGCCCGACCGACATCGCCCACTCGGCGCTGTTTCTCGCGAGCGACGAGGCGACCTACATCACCGGCCACAACCTGATGGTCGACGGCGGCTGGATGGCCTTCTGACCGCTCCAGCGTCCGGAAAGCGCTTCCCCGTTCCCGGTCGACATCAAGTGAGGTAATCGCCATGCCGAAGACCTACGACCGCGACCTCATCGGCTACGCCGATCAACCCCCCGACCCCCAATGGCCGGGTGGCAAACGGCTCGCCCTGAACTTCGTGATCAACTACGAGGAGGGCTCGGAACCATCCATTCCGGATGGCGATGGGCGTTCGGAGCAGGCCCTGACCGAGATCGCCGGGTACGACTTCGGCTCGAACCAGCGCGACCTCGCCGCCGAGGGCATGTTCGAGTACGGCAGCCGGGTCGGGTTCCGGCGCCTGATGCGATTGTTCGGCGAGCGAGGAATGCCGGTCACGATCTACGCCTGTGCGCTCGCCCTGGAGCGCAACCCGGCCTCAGCGAAGCTGATCCGGGAGGGAGACTGCGACATCTGCTCCCACGGCTGGCGTTGGGTGGAGCACTGGAAGCTGACCGAAGCCGAGGAGCGAGAGCACGTCCGCAAGGCCGTCGCCTCGCTCGAACGCACGGTCGGCGAGCGTCCCCTCGGCTGGTACTGCCGCTACGGCCCCAGCGTCAACACACGCCGACTGGTGGTCGAGGAGGGTGGCTTCCTCTATGACTCCGACGCCTACAACGACGAGCTGCCGTACTGGGTGCAGGTGGAAGGCAAGCCGCATCTCGTCGTCCCCTACACCCTCACCAACAACGACACCATGTTCTCGCGTGGCGGCACCGCCACCGGCGGCCAGTTCTTCGAGTTCTGCAAGGACGCCTTCGACCTGCTCCGTGCGGAGGGCGGCGAGGAGCCGAAGATGATGTCCATCGGGCTGCACACGCGCGTGATCGGCCACCCCGGTCGCGCTGCCGGTCTCGCTCGACTTCTCGACTACGTCGGCGGTTTCGATGACGTGTGGATCTGCAAGCGCCTCGAGATCGCGCGCCATTGGCACGCCCACCATCCCCCCGCATCCTGATTGTCGTTCGGCTCCACCCTTGGGGGTTCGGGCGACGTCAGCCAGGGTCCGGATCCCCGGGCAGGCGCGTGGTCCGGCCGGAGTCCTCGGGCGGAGCGCCCGCCGGCGGATCAGGAGGCGGACGATCTCCGGAACACGCCGTCGGTCCATGCCGGACGGAGCGTCGCGAGCGCCGCCTCGTGGCTCTGCGCGGCGTTCGCCGGCCAGCACGACGAGGGGACGGGGTGTCGAACCGGTAGACGGGGTCGATTTCTTGCCCGCGCCAGATCGCGCGAATCTTGTATCCGCCCCGACGAGTGTGCGGGGCTTGGGCCGGCAGGTTCCTCGACCCGGCCCGCCCGTGTTCCGCCCCCGACGCGAGGAGGAGTTCCCTCAGGCGTCCGCCACGGTGGCCTCGATCCTTCCCCAATCGCCGACCTCGGCCGTGACCGAGCGGCCCATGGGCACCCCTGCGATGGCCGCGCCCAGGGTTGCGACCTGTCCGGCGGAAAGGCCGATGCCCCGCCCGGAGAGTTGGTTCACGAGCCACACCAGCGTGTCGACGAGGTCTCTTCGCCGTTCCGGCGGCACGAGCGGGAGCGGGGCGCCGTCGTCGATGCTTGCGGAAATGGGAATCTCGAGGAGATTGGCGCCCTTCCAGTCCGGGAGGTCGGCCCCGACCACAACCGCGTTGTGGGCCGTCATCAGGAGCCACTCGCTCTCGATCTCGGGATTCGGCCACGCTCCCGCGAAGCGGCTCGCGACGAACTCGAAGGTCGGTACGAGGACCGCCGCCTCCACGAGCTCGTCGACACCGTGCGGCTCGCTTCTGGCCGGGAGATTGGCGAGGAGACGAAACACGAGCTCGACCTCGACCAGCGTGTCGCGAAACCGCTCGGCCGGCAGCGACGCGGGGCTCGAGTAGAGGTCCCACTCGAAGACCCGCCCGACGAGCTCCCCGCCGACCTTCCAACCGACCACGTCCTCGCCGGTACGCTTCGCCATCTCGTCCTGGATGGCGGTGGCGGCCGCCCGGTCAGTCGGAAGCAACGCCCCGGAAACCCGGTACGGTTCATGCATTGTTGACCAGGATGTCGATCTGCCCGAGCCGCTCGAGCGTTGCGCGCACCATGTGGTCCACCGAGCTCGCCCTGGCCACGTCGGTGTGGACTCCCAGCGCCTGCGCGCCCAGCGCTTCGATCTCGGCGACGGCCGCCGGAATGCGCTCCTCCACCGCCTCGGCCAGCACCACGCTGGCGCCCGCCCGGGCCAGGCTCTGGCTCACTCCCAGGCCAATTCCCTGGACCCCTCCGGTCACGATTGCGACCCGTCCGTTCAGTTGGCTCACGTGATGCCCTCCGCTGCGTCCGTTGCCGCCTCGATCTCATGACGAACCCACCGGCGCGATTTTTCGATTATCCGTAGCAAGATGCGTGCACGCAGTAAAGAGAATCGTTGGTGAGGCACGGGTCCACACCCCCAGAAGTGAGTCCATCTGAACCGACCCGGGGGTTCCTGAGCGGTTCATTCGACGCCGAGCGCAGGATTCTGCGCGTACCGTCCGATACGGGGGAGGGCGCGGGCCCTCCGGCCGGAGCGCCGGCCGGTCAGGAGGCAGAGGCGGTCCGGGTACGGAATGCGTCGCCGGTCCATGCCCGGCGCAAGGCGGCGAGCGCCTCCGCTTCGAGCGGACCGAGGCCGGACGCGGCGAGCGCCTCGCTCACCTGCGCGAGATCGGCGACGCCGAAGACGATGGTCGAGACGGCGGGTTGCGCGAGGCCGAAGCGGATCGCGGTCTGGGCCCGGGTCTCGGCGCCGCGGTGGCCGAGCGCCGCGCGTACCGTCCGGGCGCGCGCCTCCTCCGCCTCCATCTCCGCGTTGGCCGTGATCGGGCCCTCGCGCCCGTGGCGGACGTCCGTCGCGAGCACCCCTGCGGCGAGGATGCGGATGTTCATCACCCCCACGTCGTGGGCGGTGCACGCGGCGAGGAGCCCGGCGAAGTCCGTGCTCGACCAGTTCGCGCTCGCGTCGTCGGCGAGGTCGAGCCCGGCGGTGGGATTGAGCATGTTGTAGTAGACCTGCGCCACGTCGAAGCGGCCCGATTCGACCGCGGCGCGGACGGTCGGGCCATCGCCGAGGGCGGTGAAGCCGACGTGGTCGTACAGGCCTTCGCCGCGAAGACGGTCGAGAGAGTCCGCGACGGCTTGCGCTTCGTCGAGCGAGAGCGTCCCCGGCCCCGCTTCTCGGGTCAGCGGATTGTGAAGGGTCAGCAGGTCGACCCGGTCCATGCCGAGGCGAATGAGACTCACCTCGATCGAGGTGCGGATCTGGCCGTCGAAGTCGTCGCGGCGCGCGGTGTCGAGCCGGAACTTGGTGCTCACGTGGGGGCGCTCGCTCGCCGGGAGCTCGCCGAGCAGCCAGTTGAGGGCCTTCTCCGACTCGCCGTCCCCGTAGGCGGCGGCGGTGTCGATCCAGTTGACTCCCGCCTCGAGGCACGCGGCGATGCACCCCCGCTTGTCGTCGTCCGACGCGTGAATCAGCAATCCGCCGACAAAGCCGGCGCCGAGCGTCAGCTCGGAGATCTCGATGCCCGTGCGGCCGAAGCGGCGTCGGTTCATCGGGCTTGGTCTCCGGTGGTTTGCGGGATAGTCAGTGTACGGGGAATGGAGGTACGAGAGCCGCCGGTTCCGGACCGACTTCGGGCGGGCTCGTCGACCGGATCGGCATCGTCCCGCGCAAGGGTCACCGCGGCCGGCGTCGCCGCGAGCAGCCGGGACCCTCGTTGACGGCATTCCAGCCCACTCCTACCATGCCCGATTCTCCGGGCAACGGGCTCGGCGATTCGGACGAGGAGGTGTCGAACGATGCGATTTTCACGAAGGGCGGGGCTGGGCCTCGCGATAGCGGCGGGCGCCCTGGTGGCGCTTGGCGGGGCCAGCAGTGCGGCGGCGCAGGAGGGCAAGCGCGGCGGCACGTTGGTCGCGGCGTTCTCCGCCGATCCGGGCGGCTTCGATCCGGCGCGCGGGCCGAGCGGCATGTCGCACGTCGTCATCGAGCAGGTGTACTCGACCCTGCTGAACCTGGACGAGAATGCGAAGCCCTACGCGGGGATCGCCGAGAGCTGGTCGGCTGCGGAGGATGGCCTCTCCTGGACCTTCACGCTTCGACCCGGCCTCACCTTCCACAACGGCGAGGCGCTCACCGCGGAAGACGTGGTCTACTCCTTCGAGCGCATTCTCGAGCCGGACTCGGGCTACGCCTACCGCTCGCAGATCGAGACGATCGACGCGGTCACCGCGGTGGACGATCTGACCGTCCGGTTCACGCTGAACCGCGTGACCGGACCGTTCGAGATCTACATGGCCTTCCCGGGATCCTCCATCGTGCCGAAGGACCTGGTCGAGTCGGGGTGGGACCTCAATGCACAGCCGGTGGGAAGCGGCCCGTTCAAGTTCGTCTCCTACACGCCTCGCGACTCGATCGTCTTCGAGCGCAACGGCGACTACTACGAGGAGGGTCGTCCGTACTTCGACGGCATGGTCTATCGCGTCATCTCGGATCCGACCGCCCTGTCGAACGGCCTCAAGTCCGGTGAGATCCACTTCTCCAACGAGGTGCCGCCCAAGGACTGGAACGCGATTACCACGCAGGCAGGCATGGTTGACGCCTCCATCGAGGGGTCTCGCTACTTCTGGATGGTGCCTAACCACGAGCGCGGCACGCTCGGCAATCCACTCGTGCGGCAGGCGATCGCCCATGCCCTCAATCGGTCGGCGATCGTGCGCGGGGCCTTCTACGGGCAGGCGACGCCGATCGTCGGGGGGGTGATTCCCGAATGGAACTGGGGCTACGCCGGTCTCGAGGAGTTCAAGCCCGAAGGCGACATCGAGAAGGCCAAGGCGCTGCTCGCGGAAGCCGGCGTGGCTCCGGGCACGTCGATCAGCCTGACGATGGTCTCTTCCTGGCCCCCGATGATGTCGATGGCGCCGATCATCCAGGCCAACCTCTCCCAGATCGGATTCACCGCGACGATCGACACCATGGAGGTGCCGCGCTACTGGGACGAGGTCTGGGGGCCGAGCAACTTCGATCTCACCGTCATGTACTGGCTGTCCCCGCTCGCCGATCCGGACGACTTCGTCACCAACACCTACGCGACGACTTCGGCCGTCAACGTCCAAAAGGGCGGGTCGAAGAAGATGGACGACCTCATGCTGGCCGCCAAGTCCGCGGTCACCATCGAGGAGCGCAAGGCGCTCTACCGGCAACAGCAGGAGCTGTCGCTCGCGGACATGGACGTGATTCCCCTCGTGAACGGCTGGGTGCTGACCGCGCATACCGATCGGCTGAAGAATTTCAAGCCGATGCGCACCGGGTTCCTCAAGACCCTCAAGGACGCCTGGCTGGAATGACCGGCGGGACTGTCGCGGAGCGGGCGGGAAGCGGCCTTCCCGCCCGCTCTGGGGCAATGCGCTGATGCTCCGCCTCGTCCTGGGGCGGCTCGCCTCCTTCGTGCCGACGCTCTTCGTGGCGTCGGTCGTCCTCTTCCTCGCCGTCAACGTGGTGCCGGGCTCGGCCGCGCGCTCCGCCCTCGGGATCCAGGCGACCCCGCAGGCGCTCAAGCGCTTCGAGCACCAGCACGGTCTCGACCGTCCGCTCGCAGTGCAGTACGTCGAATGGGCCGGCAAGGCGCTGCAAGGGGACTTCGGCACCTCCTTCCAGAACGCCGTCGCGGTGGGCCCCGAGGTGCGAAAGCGGATCCCGGTCACCCTTCAGCTCGCCGGCATGGCGTTCCTGGTGGCGATTGCGATTGCCGTCCCGCTCGGGCTCATCGCGGGCTTCCGGCATCAGACCGGGACGGACGGCGTCCTCACCACCCTGGCGACCCTCTTCGGCTCGACCCCGAACTTCTGGTTCGCGACACTGCTCATCTACTTCTTCTCGCTGCGTCTTGGCTGGCTGCCGACCGGAGGCTACACGCCGTACCTCGAAGACCCCGTCGCCAATCTGCAAGGCATGCTGCTCCCCTGCATCGCGCTCGGGGTGGTCTCGTCGGGGCTGCTCATCCGGATCATGCGCACCGCGGTGATCGAGGTGACGTTCTCGAACTTCATCGAGACCGCGCGCTCGAAGGGCGTCTCGAACGTGCGGCTGGTCACCGCGCACGTGGTTCGAAACGCCCTCATTCCCTTCTTCACGGTGAGCGCGGTCGAGTTCGGATTTCTCGTCGGCAGCGTGGTCATCATCGAGGAGGTGTTCCGCATCCCGGGGATCGGCTCGCTGGTGCTCGTCGGCATCATCAACCGCGACTACCCGGTCCTCCTCGCGGCCGCGATGTCGATTACCGTCATCGTGCTGGTCGTCAACCTCATCGTCGATCTCGCGGCGCAGCTCATCGATCCGCGTCAGGTGCAGGTGGCGCGGTGACCATCCTCCGACGGGTCAACTGGCGGCGCTACGGCTTGGTTGTCGCGACCCTGCCGGCGGTGCTCCTGGTGTTCCTCGCCTCGGCGTTCGCGCCGGTGATCTCGCCCTACGACCCCTATGCGCTCGACGTGCTGGTGATGCTCGAAGGCCCGAGCGCCGGGCACCTTCTCGGCACGGACGAGCTGGGGCGGGACATCCTGTCCCGGGTGATCCAGGCGTCACGCACGTCCATCGTCGTCGGCCTCGTCGCGGTGCTGATCGGCGCGTCCGGCGGTACGCTCATCGGCATGCTCGCGGCCTGGTTCGGGGGCGCCGTCGACGCGGTGCTGATGCGCTTCATGGACATCGTGTTCTGCTTCCCGGCCATCCTCCTCGCGGTCATTCTCATGGCCAATCTCGGGACGTCGGTCCTCAACGCGATGCTCGCCATCGGCATCATCTTCATCCCCGGCTTCGCCCGCCTGACCCGGGCGGTGGCGCAGACCGTCCAGCGCCAGCCCTTTCTGGAGGCCGCGATCTGCCTCGGGGTGCCCGGCCGGCGAATCGTGACGAGAGAGATCCTGCCCAACGTCATCGGGCCGGTGCTGGTCGAGGCGGCGGTGGCGTTCTCCTACGCGGTGCTGCTCGAGTCCGCCCTCTCGTTTCTCGGCCTCGGCGCGCAGCCGCCGGAGCCCTCGTGGGGCAACATGATCAACACCGGCCGCGGCTTCATCGACCAGGCGCCCTGGATCAGCCTCGCGCCCGGCGCCGCCCTGTTCCTGACCGTGTTCAGCTTCAACCTGCTGGGCGACGGGCTGCGCGACGTGCTGGATCCGAAGCTCCGTGGCTGAAGCGGCGAAACCTTCGGGCCGTGATGGCGGCCGCACCCTCCTCGCCGTCGAGGGCCTGCAAATCGAGCTCGAACGGCGTGCGCAGCCGCCGGCTCCGATCGCCCGCAACGTCTCCCTTCGCGTGGACGAAGGTGAGATCGTCGGCCTCATCGGGGAATCGGGAAGCGGCAAGACGGTGACCGCCAAGTCGCTGATCGGGCTGCTCCCGGATCGGATCCGGGTCGCGGCCGGCCGGGCGATGTACCGGGGGCGCGACCTCTTCGCGCTCACTCCGCAGCAGATGCGAGCGGTTCGAGGGGCCGAGATCTCCCTCATTCCCCAGGACGCGCTGCACGCCCTCAACCCGGTGCAGGTGATCGGGCGACAGGTGGGAGAGCCGGTCGAGGTGCATACGAACCGTCCGGCGGCCGACATTCGCGACCTCGTGGTGCGTCTGCTCGAACGCGTGCGGACCCCCGACCCCCGCGCCCGCGCCGGCGACTATCCGCACCAGTTCTCGGGGGGGATGCAGCAGCGCGCGCTGACCGCGATGGCGCTCTCGATGGAGCCGCCCCTCATCCTCGCCGACGAGCCCACCACCGCCCTCGACGTGACCATCCAGGCCGAGATCATCGCCCTCATTCGGGACCTCCGGGCGCAGACCGGCGCGAGCTTCCTCTTCATCTCGCACGATCTCGGCCTCGTCTCGAGCCTCTGCGACCGGATTTACGTCATGTATGCGGGAGAGATCGTCGAGAGCGGCGCGCGCGACGGCATATTCGGCCGGCCGCGCCACCCCTACACGCATGCGTTGATGGGCGCCGCCCCGCGCCTGCTCGGAAACCCCGAGCGCCTGTCGACGATTCCCGGGCGCATCCCGCAGCCTTCCGAGGAGATGGCCGGCTGCCGGTTCCGGGACCGTTGCCCGCGCGTCGAAAGCCGCTGCGCCGCCCCCCCGGCGCTCCGCGAGGTCGCCGAGGGTCATGCCGTGCGCTGCTGGCTGGCCTGAGGGATGCTGGTTCAGTCGCAAAACGTGAGGAAGACGTTCCGTGCGGGCCGCCTGCTGCGGCGCGGCTCCGGGGTCGTCGCCCTCGACGACGTCTCCTTCTCGCTCGCCGAGGGCGAGTCGCTCGGGGTGGTCGGAGAGTCGGGATCGGGCAAGTCCACCCTGCTTCGGACCATCCTGCGGCTCACTCCCTATGACACGGGGTCGATCACCTTCGACGGCAAGGAGATCGCCGCCATGGATGGCGATTCACTCCGGCGTTTCCGTCAGCGCGTCCAGCCCGTGTTTCAGAACCCGTACTCGACCTTCAACCCGCGCTTCTCGGTCGGGGCGTCTATCGCGCTCGGTTTCGATCTGCTTGGGAACGTCGTGAAGTCCGCCATCCCCGGCGAGGTGGCGCGGCTACTCGACGACGTGGGCCTCGACCCGGACCTGGCCCGTTCCTTGCCGCACCAGCTCTCGGGCGGCCAGCGCCAGCGCGCGGCGATCGCCCGGGCTTTGGCCGTGCAGCCGGACCTCCTGCTCCTCGACGAGCCGACGTCGGCCCTCGACGTCTCCGTGCAGGCGCAGGTGCTGAACCTCTTCAAGGACCTTCAGGTCCGATACGGCTTCTCGATGATCCTCGTCACCCACGATCTCCCGGTCGTCACCTTCATGTGCGACCGCCTGCTCGTCATGAAATCGGGCGCAATCGTCGAACGCGGCCCGACCGAGGCCGTCGTTCGCGCCCCCGAGTCGGAGTACACCAGGGAGCTGGTGTCCTCCGCGTTGTAAGGGACGTTGCCGAAGGTTGCAGTGGCAGCCCGCCGACGCGGTCCGCCCGGAAAGCTAAGGAATTCTTCCCGGTCAGATCGGGGTCGAGAGCATGTGGGGGATGTTCCAGTTGTCGACGACGACGGTCATGCGGCGGAACTTCGCCGCGCCGCCCGCGAGCTCGCATTCGGCGTCGTAGGTGCCGAAGCTGTAGAGGCTGCCGGTGCCCTCCGCGTCGGCCTGGAACATCGCGTAGTCGGCCTCGACCGCGAAGCCGCCTTCCACCGGCTCCTTGATCCGGAGGCCCCCGATGACGTGCTTGTCGGTGTGCACGCTGTACTCGTTCGCCTCCCGGAGCGACACCACCCGGTCGCGGAGCATGTCCTTGTTCTCGCAGAGCATCAGGGCCAGCGGGAGTCCCCGCCGGAGGTTCTCGCGCGAGACGATCTCGTACCGGCACCCCTCGGCGAAGCACTCGAGCCAGTCCTCGAGCCGGTCGGCGTCGAGGAACGCGCCGTGGTTCGCGAAGAGGTCGGCGAGCGCGGCCGGGGGGACCCCCGGCGGGGGTTCCCCGGGGGGGCCGTCCCGGCCCCGCCCCCCCTCGGCGAAGCCCTGGAGCCAGTCCTCGAGCCGGTCGGCGTCGAGGAACGCGCCGTAGTTCGCGAAGAGGTCGGCGATCGCGAGGCGCGCCTCGACCTCGATCACCGCACCGCTCCCGGGGGCTCGATGTCCATCAGCTCCGCGTAGTAGGACCAGAAGCCCCGGACCGGGACGTCGTTGACCCGGTAGGCGCGGTCGGAGATCTCGCCCTTGCCGCCGACCTCGACGACCGTCGTCCCGGCCTCGCGCCGGCTCGCGCGTTGGGCGATCTCGATCGCCTCGGCGTCCTCCATCGAGACGAGGCCGCCGGGTCCGAAGAGGTTCGCCTGGCGCAGGCGATGCGCGGTCATGTCCTCGTCGTCGTCGGCGTAGCCGAAGTAGGTCCAGACGAGGTCGAAGGCGTCGATCCCCTTGGTCTGGACCTGGCGGGTCGCGAGCGAGTTGTTTAGCTGCTGGAACGCGGCGTTCGGAAACACGGTCGAGATCGCGAGGTTGCGGTCGTCCTCGTACTCCCGGCGGAACTCGAGGAGGCGCGGGTCGCGGAGGGTGAGGGCGCCCGCGCGCACCTGCTGCCGTCCGTAGGCGGCCCGGGCGTCCTCGTCGCGGTCGCTCCCCGCGTGGGCGTAGGTGAGGTTGTGCCGGTGGCGCGCGTCCATTTCGACCCCGCCCTTCTGGGTCGCCCGGTCGAGGCCGAAGGTGACGAGGAACTCGTGCAGCAGGCTCGCGTGGTACGTGTCGCGCAGGTTCTCGAGGTAGAGCTTCCAGTTGCCCTCGATGCGCTGGCGCTGATGGCCGAGGACGCGAACCGGCCGGCCCATCAGCCGGCCGATGTGGCCGCGCATCATCGGACCGAGGTAGTCCTCGAGCGGCTCCGTTTCGTCGGAGAAGCTCCCGAACACCACCCCTTCGAAGATTGCCGCTCGTAGCTTGCGGAGGCTGTGCCGGTCCATGTCGAAGTCTTCATCCATCCCGCCTTCGCCGCGGATTCCGCGGTGGAACGGGACGCCGCGCAGGTTGCCGGCGTGGTCGTAGCTCCAGCGGTGGTAGATGCAGGTGTGCACCCGGACGTTCCCGCGCGCGGCCCGGCACACGGCCGCTCCGCGGTGCGCGCAGCGGTTGACGAAGGCGTGCACCGTGCCTTCGCGATCGCGGTTCGCGACCACCGGGGTGTCCCCGACCCAGGTCGTCACGTAGTCCCCCGGCTCGGGGATCTCCGCCTCGAGGCACAGGTACGACCAGGTCGGACCTTCGAAGATTCGCTCCTGCTCGCGCGCATAGAGTTCCGGGTCGTGATAGAGCCGGTAGGGAACCCGCGAGTAGTCGTTCCGCGGCCATTCGATGTCTTGGGGCATCCGCCCGTACCTCGCGATTTCTCGTTCCCGGCGCGGCTACTCGAGCAGCACCGAGACGTCCGTGGGGCGCCAGGCGAGATGCACGCGTTCGCCCTCCGCGATCCGACGGGCCTCGCCGGCCGTCGGCACGTCCGCGGTCAGGATGGCGCCTGCGTCGGTGCGGGTCTCGAACCGGAACACTCCGCCCATGTAGATCTTCTCCGTCACCGTCGCGGCACAACCGGTTCCCGGCCCCGCGCCCGGATCTCCCCGAACCGCGATGTCGATGTTCTCGTAGCGCACGGCGATTGAGACCGCCTCGCCGTCGCCGAGTCCGCCCGCCGGCGTACGGCACCGGAACGCGACGCCTTCGCACGCGACGAGGCACTCGCCGTTCGGCTCGACGGTCTCGACCCGTCCGTCGAACACGTTCGTGTGCCCGACGAAGTCCGCGACGAACCGGGTCTTCGGGAATTCGTAGATCTCCTCCGGGGTGCCGACCTGGAGGATCCGTCCCTGGTCCATCACCGCGATGCGGTCCGACATCGCCATCGCCTCGCCTTGGTCGTGGGTGACGAAGATGAACGTGTTGCCGAGCGACCGGTGCAGCCGGCGCAGCTCCTCCTGCATGCGCAGGCGAAGCTGCAGGTCGAGGGCGCCGAGCGGCTCGTCGAGGAGCAGCACGGAGGGGTCGTTGATGAGCGCGCGAGCCATTGCCACCCGCTGCTTCTGGCCGCCGCTCAACTGGTCGATCCTGCGCTGGTCGAAGCCCGTGAGCCGCACGAGATCGAGGGCCCGTTCGACCCGCTCGGCGATGGCGGAGCGATCGAGACGCTTCATCTCGAGGCCGAAGGCGACGTTCTCGAACACGCTCATGTGGGGAAAGAGCGCGAGGTGCTGGAAGATCATGTTGGTGCTGCGGGCGTAGGGCGGGGCGCCGGCGGTGTCCTCTCCGTCGATGAGGATCTCCCCCACGCTCGGACCCTCGAACCCGCCGATCATGCGAAGGAGGGTGGTCTTCCCGCAGCCCGAGGGACCGAGCAGCGAGAAGAACTCTCCGCGACGGATCTCGAGCGACACGTCGTCGAGCGCGGTCACCTCCCCGAACCACTTGGAGACGTCGCGGATCTCGACGGCGCGGGCACCGGATCCGGACTCGGACCCGGGCGCCGCGGCCTCTGGGGTCGTCACCTGGCCTTCCTCCTCCTCGAACGGGGCGACCCGGACCGGTGGCGGCCGCGGCCCGACGCCGCGGCCGCCACCGACCGCGGAGCGGTCAGGCCGTCTTGATGGTGTTCCAGGATTCGACCCACTTGTCGATGTTGACCGGGAAGTCGAGGCCGTAGAGCTTGACCCCGCGGTCGACGATGTCGAATCCGAGCTTGCGCTGGTCTTCCTCGTCGAACAGGGCCGCGACCTCGCCGGAGGTCGACGGGTAGTTCGTCACCTCGGTCAGCTTCTGGCCGTACTCCTTGGACAGCATGGCGTTGATGACCCGTTCCGCCGCCTCTCCGTTCGGCGCGTCCTTCGGCACGAAGCCCGACTGGTGCCACGTCAGCAGTCCGTCCGTCGGCCAGTTGTTGGTGACGTTGAGGTCCTGGCGCTGGAGGGCCGCCCGCATCGCGATCCAGCCGTACATCGCCCAGACCTCGCCGGACGAGACCAGGTTCACCGCTTCGCCGAACTTGGTCCACATCGTGCGGACGTTCTTCTTGCGGTCGATGAGGAACTTGGTGATCTCCTTCAAGTCCGACTCGTCCATCTGTACCGGGTCCGGGTGGCCCTGGTTGAGCGCGGCCACCATGATCATCCCGTGCGCGTCGTCGCGCCACGCCACCCGGCCCTTGTACTTGTCGGAGAAGAGGACGCTCCACGACTGGGTCAGCTCGTCGTCGGAGGGGATCTCGTCGGCGTTGTAGATGACCGAGTCGTATCCCCAGACGACGGGGACCATGTAGGTCTTGCCGGCGCGGGTCACGATGTCCTTCGCGAAGAGCGGCATGAGCTTCTCCGCGTTCGGGATGTTGCTCATGTCGAGGGCGCGCAACCGCTCGTCGCCGTCGCTCGCCCCGAGGGCGGGACCTTTGACGAAGTTGGTCAGGCTCACCATCATGTCGTACTGGCTGGTGCCGCCCGGCGCCATCAGCTTGGCGAGGGTGTCGGTCGGCGAGACGTAGGGCGCGTTCTCGACCTTCACCCCGGACATCTCTTCGACGATTGGACGGGCCGGATCGGGAATGAACACCCCGGGCATGATCGCGACCACCGACGCGGACTGGGCCAGCGCCGGCGACATCGGAAGCGATCCCGCGGCCAGCCCGGCGACCCCCGCGGCCCCCGCGCCCTTGAGAAACGTGCGGCGATCGGTCGGGTGCCCGCCCGTCAGGCGGGTCAGTTCGGACAATGACTTGTTCATGGTAGTTCCTGCTCCTTTCACTTTGGTTTACCTGGTTGCAAACGCGCGTTCGGGTCTTCGCCTCGCCGAACCGCTCCAGGTCGCCGCCCGGCGCGCCGCGCGACCCATGAAGACGAATCCGATGAGCGAGCTGAAGATCGAGATGACGATGATGAGCACCGCCATCGCGGGTAGCTGGGGCGCGAGTTCGTCGACGATCAGCCCCCAGAACTGAACCGGTATGGTGCGGTCGAACCCGGTCACGAAAATCGTGCGGATGAACTCGTCGAACGAGAGGCTGAACGAGAACAGCAAGGTTGCGAGCACCCCGGGCCGGACGATGGGAAACACGATGCGGGTGAAGATCTTCCACGGGGGGGCGCCGAGGTCCATCGCCGCTTCCTCGAGCGCGCGGTCGAAGCCGTGCAGGCGCGGGTAGAGGGTGAGGAACGCGAACGGCAGCACCCAGTTGACATGGGCCACGAGGACCGTGGTGTAGAGCGACGATCGCACCCCCGAATAGCCGAAGAAGATGAGCAAGACGATGCCGCCGATGATGCCGGGGATGATGATGGGGACGAGGATGAGGTAGAGGACGATCGTCTTGCCGCGAAACGGGTGACGGAACCCCATCGCGAGGGCGAGGGCGAGGGAGGTCGCGATGCCGGCCGCGAGGATCCCGACCCCGAGGCTGTTGCCGAGCGCCTTGACCAGCGCCGGACTCTCGAACACGACCCCGTACCAATGGGTGGTGAAGCCGGTGAACGGAAAGCCGACGATCTCGGACTGGTTGAACGAGAGGAACACGATCATCAGCAGCGGACCGTACAGGAACGCGTAGAAGAGCCCCGCGTAGATCCAGAGGGCGGTCCGGTAGGCGCCGTAGGGGCGGCGCGGGCGGGGGGCGGCGCGCTTCTCCCCGGCGACGGCTCCGCGGCTGGCGGTGGACGGGCCGGCCACCGCCTAGGAGTCCCGCCCGCCGGTGAACACGTGCTGCACCCCGATCCAGCGCGAGCTGACGAGCAGGAGGACCAGCACGATCGCCACCAGGGTGAGCGACAGCGCGGACCCGAAGGCCCAGTTGTTGTTGGCGAGAAACTGACTCGCGATGACGTTGCCGTACATGATCCCCGACGCGCCTCCGAGGAGCTGCGGGGTGACGAACGCGCTCACCGAGAGCAGGAACACCATGATGCAGCCGGAGAGCACGCCCGGCCAGCTCAGCGGAAGGATGACCCGCCGGAAGACCGCCGCCGGCCGGGCCCCGAGATCGGTCGCCGCCTCGATGAGGGCGGGGTCGATCTTTTCGAGCGAGAGGTAGATGGGCAGGGTCATGAACAGGGTGTAGACGTACACCAGCCCCAGGAACACCGCCCCTTCGTTGAAGAGCAGCCAGTCGAGCGGCTGGTCGATGATCCCGAGGGCGAGGAGGGTGTTGTTGATTGCGCCGTTGCGCCCGAGGATGGGGAGCCAGACGAAGGCCCGGATGACGTAGCTGGTCCAGAAGGGCAGAAACATCATCAGCACGAACAGGGCCTTGCGCATGCCCTGAAGACGCGAGAGAAGGTACGCGACCGGGTACGAGATCACCAGGGTCATCGCGGTCGTCATGAACGCGATCCGAAGCGTCTTGAAGAGCTGGTCGCGGTAGAGCTCGGTGACGATGACCCGGGCGTAGTTCCCGAACTGGAAGTCCGGGCTGGTGCCGAAGATCGTCGATGTCCAGAACGACATCATCAGCATGAAGAGAAGGGGCGCGAGACCGAAGACGAGCAGCCAGAGGACCCCCGGGCCGAGCAGCCAGATCGGGCGCCCGATCGGCCTCACCCCGCTCTCCTTCCTGCGCGCCTTCCGTCCCGCGTCCGGGGACGGAGAAGGGTCCGGTTCCGGTTCCGGGTCCGAATGCGGCCGCCCCCCCGCCCGCGAAGGTTCGGCGGTGGTCCTCATTGCGCCGGCTCCGCTCGCCCGGCCCGCCCGGTCCGCCCGGTCCGGAGGAGTCGGGTCGCCTCCGTGTCGACGGTCATCCCCGCGGCGTCAATGACGACGCCATAGTCTTCCTCGGCCCGCTCAATCGAGACGTAGCCCTGCTCGACGTCGGCGAGCACGCGTTCGGGGTCGCGCTCGAACGGGTCGCCGTAGCCGCCCCCGCCGCTCTGGGCCAGCCCGGGTGCGGGGGCCCGCCCCGACGGGCCCGCCGGCCCCCCCCCCGCCGCTCAGCACGACCCGCATGCGGTCGCGGGGGGGGAGCCGCCGGTAAACCCCGTGGTCGACCGGATCGCCGTTGTGCCACAGGCCGCTTCCGCGCCCGTTGCGGCCGCCGAGGCGCCCGAACACCGGGAAGGTGCCGTCCTCGGTGCGCCCGCTCAGGCGCACCGAGCTCTCGACGTCCCGGGCGAGCTCGGTGCCGCCGTCGAGGATCGCGAACTCGACCTCCTGCCCGACCCCGCCCCGGTTGCGGCCCGGCCCCCCCGAATCGGTGCGGAGCTCCTTGCGGACGTAGTACATCCGCGCCTCGTTCTCGGTGACCTCGATGGGGATGTTGCGCGTGTTGTTGGGGAAGCACAGGCAAGGATAGCCGTCGTGGCGCGCGCTCGCGCCGAAGCCGCCGCTGTGCTGGGCGATGGCGAGGAACGAACGGCCGTCGCGGTGGCGGCCGTGCAGGTACACCTCGTTCGCCGGAGAGCCGCCGTTCGAGGCGAGGACCGACTCCGGCATGATGTTCTCCATCGTCGCGAAGACGATCTCGGGGAAGAGGTGCGAGATCATCGTCCGCCCCCAGGTGGCGGCGGGCGGGCGCGAGTTGACGACGGTGCCCTCCGGTGCAATCACCGTGATGGGCCGCAGGCCCCCGTCGTTGTTCGGCACATGGGGGTCGAGGGCGAGCTTGACGGGGTAGGCGGTGTAGGAGCGGGTCATGTTGTAGGAGCAGTTGATCGCCGCTCCGACCTCGCCGGACGAGCCAGAGTAGTCGACGGTGACCCCGTCGCCGTCCACCCGGACCTCGATCTTCACCACGACGTCGTCGTCGCAGCCCGGGATCTTCGGGAGCACCGCCACGTTGCGGTACGACCCGTCGGGCAGCGCCGCGATCTTGCGCCGCAGGCTCGACTCGGTGCGATGGATGACCTCGGCCCCCAGGGTCTCGAGCCCGTCGAGCCGATACTCCTCGAGCAGCGCCTTGAGCCCGCGGCTGCACACGTTGTTGGCGACGAGCTGGGCCCGAACGTCGCCCAGCACCTTGTCGGGCACCCGGATGTTGGCCCGCATGAAGTCGAACACGGTCTCGTTCAGCCGACCTTCGTCGAAGAGCTTGAGAATCGGGATCTTGAGCCCCTCCTCGTACATGTCCTTCGACTCGAGGGTCGACATCCGTCCCCCCATGTCGAGGTGATGGACGATGCACAGGGTGTAGCCGACGATCCGGTCGCGATGAAAGATGGGGGCCGCGATCGAGATGTCGATGAGGTGGCCGCTCGCGATCCAGGGATCGTTGGTGATGATGGCGTCGCCCGGCCGGAGGGTCTCCGGGGGGTGCTTCGCGATGAAGTTGCGCAGCACCTCGGGGACGATGCCGAGGAACCCCGCGGTGGTGACCGTCGAGTGGGACAGCATCCGCGCGTTGGCGTCGAAGAGAGCGCAGCAGAAGTCGTGGTACTCCTTCACCGAGGGGGTGTAGGCGGTGCGCATGAGCCCGGTCGCCGCCTCGTCGACGATGGTGATGAGGCGGTTCCAGAGGATCTGGATGGTGACCGGGTCGAGCTGCATCGGCTACTTCCGCCCGAACGTCGCCGAGACGGGTGTCTCGTCGGCCCCTCCGGCCGCCGCGGTGGGCCGCTGGATGACGAGGTCCACTACCAGGCACCCCAGGGGATCCACCTTCAGCCGGTCGCCCGGACCGATGACGGTCGTCGACTCGCGCTCCTCGATGACCGCGGGCCCGACGATCTCCTGTCCGATGCGAAGCGCCGTGCGTTCGTACACTGCCACCCGCTCCATGCCGGACCCGGCCGAGACATGGATTTCGCGCGATGCCTTGGGCGGAGCGTCCGATTCGGCGGCCGGACGGGCAATCTCGAGCGCGGGCGGGGGCTGGCTCACGTGCACCCGGATGCTCGCGAGCTCGACGGGGTTGTCGTCGTCGACCTTCCCATAGAGTCCATGATAGGCCGCCTCGAAGCGCGTCTCCCAGTCGAGCTTCGTGGAGGGGGCGTCGCACGGACCCGCGGCCTCGATCTCGAGCGGGTAGTCCTGGCCCGAGTAGCGGAGGTCGACGCTCCGCCGCACGATGGGAGCGACGCCGTCCGGCATCAGCTCGCCGGCCTCGGACTCGATCTCACGGAACCCGGACTCGACCGACTCGAGATCGACCGCTTTCAGGATCCGCCGCACGGCGCGGCTGCGCTCGAATGCGACCGGGGCGGCGAGCAGCCCGAGCGACGACATGACCCCCGAATGGGGCGGGATGACGAGGCGCGGGCAGCCGAGCTTGCGGGCAAGGCCGGCCGCGTGGACCGGCCCGGCCCCGCCGAAGGCGACCATCGAGAGCTCCGGCGGCGCCTTGCCCTTCTCGGCGACATACACCTGAGCCGCGGAGGCCATGTTCTCGTTGACGATCTCGTGAACCCCGGCCGCCGCCTCGAGGGTCGTGAGCCCGGTCTCCACCGCGAGATGCCCCGCGACGGCGCGCTCCGCCGCGCCGCGGTCGAGCCGCATGCGCCCGCCCAGGAAGTAGTCGGGGTTGAGGTAGCCGAGGACCAGGTCCGCGTCCGTCACCGTCGGCGCGGTGCCCCCTAGGTCATAGCATGCGGGTCCGGGCGCGGAGCCCGCGCTGTCGGGTCCCACCTGGATCAAACCGAGGTCGTCGACCCGGGCGATGCTGCCGCCGCCCGCCCCGATCTCGAGGAGGTCGTAGACCGGCACCGCGGCGGGGAGGCCGCTCCCCGCCTTGAAGCGGTGCACCCGGTCCACCTCGTAGGTCCGGGTCCGGGCCGCACGGCCGTTCTCGATAATGCAAAGCTTCGCCGTCGTGCCCCCCATGTCGAACGACAGCAGGTTGTCGAGCCCCAAGAGGCGCCCGAAGTACGCGGCCGCTTCGACCCCGGCGGCCGGTCCCGACTCGACGATCTGGACCGGCACCCGCTTGGCCGTCTCGACCGTCGCGGTGCCGCCGTTCGACAGCATGATGAAGAGCCGTTCCCGGTAGCCGCGCTTGGCGAGTCCTTCCGCCAGCCGTTCGAGATACCCCTCCGCGACCGCCTTGACGTAGGCGTCGATTACCGTGGTCGAGGTGCGTTCGTACTCCTTGGGCTCCGGGTGCACCTCGTGCGACAGCGACACGGTGACGCCGGGGAGCTCTTCGCGGAGGATCTCCGCCGCGCGCCGTTCGTGCGCGCCGTTGCGGTAGGAGTGAAGGAACGAGACCGCGACCGCGGCGACGTCCTCGTCGCGGAAGACGGCCGCCGCCCGGCGGACGGTCGTCTCGTCGAGCGGAACGAGCACGGAGCCGTCCGCGAGCACCCGTTCGGGGACGCCGATCCGCCGCCGGCGCGGGACCATCGGCTCGGGCAGGCGGATGAACATGTCGTAGATGTCGTAGCGGACCTCGCGGGCCAGCTCGAGGATGTCGCGGAAGCCCTCGGTCGCGATGAGGCCGGTCTTCGCCCCCTTGCGCTCGAGGATGACGTTGGTAACGAGGGTGGTCGCGTGGATCACCTCGCCGGTCCGGGCCAGCAGGTCGGGGACCGCGCCCGCGAGGTTGCCGATGCCGCGCATCACCGACTCCTCGGGCGCGTGCGCGGAGGTCAGGGTCTTCTCGACCCGGATGGTGCCGTCGGCATCGTCGACGACGGCGAAGTCGGAGAACGTGCCGCCGATGTCGATTCCGAGGCGATAGCTGGTCGTCAAGTGGCAAGTCCCGAGGATTGCGGCATCAAGGGCGATGCGCCGCCGCCGCCGGCCGCCCGCCACCGCGTCGAATGTAGCAATGCAGCACTCGACGGGGCAAGAATCCGCGCTTGCGCCCACCGACCATCGTCGCGAGGGCGCCCGGACGCCCCGCAAGCGCGGACGCCGCAAGTCCTCGCGCTTCCGCGAGCCGATCCGCGTCCGCAGCCGGGGGCCGGTGAAGCGCGGGGCGCCGGCGCGCTCCTCAGTGGTGGCGACACGGCAGTCCGATGGCCACCGGAGCGGCGCGCGGGGCGAGAACACGGTCGATGGCGAGTATCATCGGTTCGGCGCCGATGGAGCGAGAGGATGGCGGGCAAGACGATTGCAGAGAAGATCCTGTCCCGGGTCACCGGGCAGGACGTGTCGGCCGGAGACATCGTCTATCCGGAGCCCGAGCTGGTGACGGTGCACGACTGGTACGTCGTCAACTTCGACAAGGCGCTGCGCGAGCTCGGCGTCGAGCGTCTGCACGATCCCGACCGCGTGCTGATCTCCACCGATCACGAGCCGGTCGCGGTGAGTCCCCAGGCGGTCGCCCGCCAGCAGCAGGTGCGCGAGATCGTCGGGCGGTACGGCATCACGCACTTCTTCGATGCCGGCCGCGGCGGTCACGGGCACGTGTTCCCGATCGAGCTCGGGTACGTCAAGCCGGGGATGTTCATCGAGGCTTACGACGTGCACGTCACGAACTACGGAGCGGTCGGTGCGCTGGGGATCCCGGTCGTCGTCGAGATCACCGAAGTCCTCGCCTGCGGATCGGTGTGGCTGCGCGTGCCGGATACGGTGAGAGTCAACCTCACCGGGTCCCTGGGGCCCGGGATTGGAGCCCGCGACGCGGCCCAGAAGCTCATCGGCGACCTCGGCGCCGCGCTCGTCGACTACTCGGTGGTGGAATTCGGCGGCCCCGGTCTCCCTTCGATCGATCTCGCCGGACGCCACACCCTCTGCAACACCCCGATCGACATCGGCGCCAAGTCGGCCCTCATCGAGCCCGACCAGCAGACCCTCGACTACCTCGAGCCGCGCGTGGAAGGGACGGTCGAGCTCATCGCGAGCGACTCGAACGCAACGTTCCGCGCGGTCGTCGACTACGACCTCGACGCGATCGAGCCCCAGGTCGCGGTGCCCCCGACGCCCGACTGCGTGGTCGGGATCTCCGAAGTGGCGGGACGCACCATCCACCACGCCTTCATCGGCTCGTGCGCGGCGGCGAACCTCGCGGATCTCCGGGCGGCGGCGGAAGTCCTCGAGGGGCGGAAGATCCACCCCGGGGTGCGCTTCATCGTGACCCCGGGAACCCAGGAAGTCATGGCCGCCGCGCAGGCCGAGGGCGTGCTCCGCCACTTCATCGAGGCGGGGGCCATGATCACCCAGCCCGGCTGCGGTCCGTGTGCGGGCGGGCGCATCGGCGGACTCGCCTCCGGGGAGGTCTCGATCAACACCGGGACCCGCAACGACTATGGCCGGCTGGGGGCGCCGGATTCGGAGATCTACCTCGCGAGCTCCGCCACCGTCGCCGCCTCCGCCGTCGCGGGGCGGATCACCGACCCGCGGGAGGTGATGGGCGGGGCAGGTGGATAGCGCGCATTCTTCGACGATCCTCGCCGAGCGGAAGCCGGGACCAATGCCGCGAGCACCGTGGCGCCGGCGGAAGGAGACTGGCGCGCCATGGCCGTCGGGGGTGAATGGCCAGGACCGGACGGACGAGCGGAGGTCACGATGAACTGGATCTATCACGGCCGGTGCTGGAAATTCGGCGACAACCTCGGCATCGACGGGGACATGATGCCGCTCCGGTTTGCGCTCGAACGCGAGATCGACCCGATGGTCCTCCGCGATCACCTGATGTGCGGCGTCGATCCGGAGTTTCCGACGAAGGTGTCGCCCGGTGACATCATCGTCGCCGGCAAGCGCTTCGGCCAGGGCAATCCGCACATCCAGGGATTCCTCGGGATCAAGGGCCATGCGCTCGGACTCGTCGCCGAGTCGATCCCGCGGGGAAGCTTCCGGAATGCGATCAACGCGGGGCTCGCGTTTCTGACCGGTTGCGACGGGGTCGTCGACGAGGTCGAGACCGGCGACGAGCTCGAGGTGAACTTCGAGTCGGGCGAGCTCCGGAACCTCTCGCGTAGGACCGTCCTTCGCTATACCCCGCTCGATCCGCAGCTTCGCGCCATCATCGCGGCCGGGGGGTGGCGCGCCAACCTGGAGCGGCGCCTCGCCCGGCTGCGGGAGGAGGCCGCCGCGCCCGGTTGAGGGACCGTTCCGTCGCCGATCGGCCGGTGGCCGCCGCGCGGGCGTCCGGAGATGGCGAAGGGGAGGGTCGCGGCCCGGACCGGACGGTGTCAGGCGGAGCTCGCGGGGCCGGCCGGGGCGTCGGGTTCGCCCGGTACCGCGCGCAGCTCGGGCAGGACGTAGCCCTCCGCCGCGAGCCCGGCCCGGAGCGCCTTCTTGTCGATCTTTCCGGTGGTGGTGAGCGGGAGGGCGTCACGAACGAGGACATCGTCGGGAACCTGCCACCTGGCGAATCGCACCGTGCAGTGCCGCCGCACATCGGCTTCGCTCACCTTCGCTCCCGGCGCGAGCACCACGAGCGCGACCGGGCGTTCGTCCCACCTGGGGTGCGGCTGCGCCACCACCGCGGCGAGCGCCACGCCTTCGAGCGCGACGATGTGGTTCTCGAGGTCGACGGACGAGATCCATTCTCCCCCCGACTTCACCAGGTCCTTCGAGCGGTCCGCGATGATGAGGTAGCGCTCCTCGTCGATGGCGGCGACGTCGCCGGTCACCAGCCAGCCGTCGTGGAACCGGTCGGGCTGCGGGTCCCGGTAGTACTCGGAGCAGACCCATGGTCCCCGAACGATCACTTCGCCGATCGATCTCCCGTCGTGCGGCAGCGGGCGGAATTCCTCGTCCACGATCTCCATCTCGAGACCCGGGCTCAGGAGCCCCGCCTTGCCGAGGTTTGCGAACTGCTCCTCCTCGTCGAGCTCGCGGTGAGCGTACTTGGAGACGCGGCGCGAGACCGTGCCGAGCGGATTCATCTCGGTCATGCCCCAACCCTGGATCATCTCGATGCGGTACCGTTCCCAGAACCAACGGATCAGGGAGAGCGGCGGGGCGGAGCCCCCGCAGCCGACGCGGTCGAGGTTCGAGAGGTCGTAGCGGTCCGGTTCGGCCTCGAGCAGGGCGCGCGCGTCCTGCCAGACCGTGGGGACCCCGGCCGCCACGGTGACCGACTCCGAGACGATGAGCTCGAGGAGCTTGTCCGGCGTCATGAAGCGGTGCGGCATGACCTGCTTCGCGCCGAGCATCATCGCCGTGTAGGGGAGGCCCCAGGCCATCGCGTGGAACATCGGCACGATGGCGAGCGCGCAGTCGGCTCCGGAGAGGGTCATGACGTCCGTCATCGCCATGCACATGGTGTGGAGGTAGGTCGATCGATGGGTGTACATCACCCCCTTCGGGTGGCCGGTGGTGCCGCTCGTGTAGCAGAGTCCGAGGGGTGCGTTCTCGTCGAATTCGGGCCACGCGACCGTCTTGCCGAACCCGTCCAGGAACGACTCGTAGTCAATCGCGTTCGGGAGCGAGGAGCGCCACGGCTCGGCGCCGGGCTCGCCGCAGACGACCCAGTGCTCGACCGAAGGGAGATCGTCGGCGATCCGCTCGAGAAGCGGGGCGAGGTCCGCGTCGACGAACACGACGCGGTCGGCCGCGTGGTTGATGATGTAGCGCAGGTCGTCCGCGGCGAGCCGGATGTTCAGGGTGTGGAGGACCGCTCCCATCGAGGGAACCGCCTGGTAGATCTCGAGGTGCCGCCAGCCGTTCCACATGAAGGTCGCGACCCGGTCGCCCATCTCGATACGCAGGTCCCGGAGGCCGTTCGCGAGCGCCGCCGCGCGACCGGCCGCATCGGCGTAGGTCTGGCGATGCGTCCCGCACGAGGTGAGGGTGACGATCTCGGTCTCGGGAGCGATCCAGGCCCCGCGGTCGAGCAGCCTCGAGATCAGGAGTGGAGTTCTTTGCATCGTCATGTTCTGGCCAGTCCGGGCGGAACGTCGGTCGGGGAAAGAGTGTATGCGCGGACGACGGCGATGCTGGCGCGGCCCTCGATCGCGGCGACTCGAGGGAGCGCGGCTCGTGCGATGGGTGGGTGTCCTACAGCCGAGAAACGGGTGATTCCTCCGGGCTGGATGCCGGCACGGCCGTCTCTCGGGCGGCGGCCTACGCGGGAAACACGTCGGCCCGGCCGCCCGGCCGCCCGGTTCACGGGTGGACCGGTACCGCTGGAACGCGGGTCGGGTCCGGCCCCGGTGACCGCCTACACCGCGCAAGCCCCGGCGTCGATGGGGATGATCGCGCCGGTCACGTGGGGTGATTCGTCGGACGCCAGGTACAGGGCGAGCCGGGACACCTCGACCGGCTCCGCCAGGCGTTTGAGGGGGAGGCCCCGCAAGTAGGTCGCCGCCGTTTCCGGCGTATTGCGGACCTGGAGGCTCATCGGGGTGTCGATTCCACCGGGCGAGATCGCGTTCGCGCGCACGTTGTGCGCCGCGTACGAGACCGCGATGTTCTTCGTCAACGAGAGGACTCCCGACTTGCTCGCCGAGTACGCGTGGAGATCGTTGCCAACGTAGCAGGCTCTCGAGATGACGTTGATGATCGATCCCATTCGACGCTCGACCATGACCGGAACGGCGTACTTGCAGCAAAGGAACGTGCCGGTGAGATTGATTGCGATGGTGGTGTTCCAGACCTCTTCGTCCAGATCCGCAACGGGGCGGTCCACCTCCGTGAGCGAGACCGCGGCGCAGTTGAACAGCACGTCCAGGGCCGCGTGCCGGTCCATGCACGAACGCACCATGTCCTGCACCTCGCCGGAACTGGAGACGTCGACCTTCACGAAGACGGCCTCTCCTCCGTCGCCACGGATCGCGGCGACCGTCTCTTCGCCCGGTTCCTCGTCGATGTCGGCGGCCACCACCGAGGCCCCTTCCTGCGCAAACAGGATGGCGCTCGCGCGTCCGATCCCCGAACCGGCGCCGGTCACCAGCGCCACCTTTCCGCTCAGTCTCATCGCACTCGCTCCCAATGATCCGGCCACCGCCGCGGTCGGGACGAACGAGTCGAACACAGCCGGCCGCGCATGTCCAAGGACGGCCTCTTCGCCGAACCTCGACGGCCGGTCTCGCCCTTCCGGCTCCCCGGCGTTGCCGACGGCGGGCAGGGCGGTTCAGTCGCCCTTGAACTCGGGTCTTCGCTTGTTGACGAACGCGTCGACCGCCTCTCGGTGATCGTTGGACGCGAAGGTCAGCATCTCGTACCCGAGGCACGTGTCCATGACGCTGTGCGCGTACCGCTTGAGGCCGATGTTGATGGAGGTCTTGGTCCACCGGATCGCCCGGGTGGCACCGTTGGCGAGCCGTTCCGCCATGGCTTGGACCCGCGCGTCCAGCTCGTCGTCCGGCACGACGTGGTTGATGAGCCCAATCCGTTCCGCCTCGGTCGCGGTCAGGAGCTCGCCGGTCATCAGGTATTCCTTCGCCCGCGCATGACCGACCAGGTGGGGCCAGGCCACGACACCGCCGTCACCCGCGACCAGTCCCACCTTGACGTGCGGATCGCCGATCCGGGCGCTCTCGCCGGCATAGACGATGTCGCAGAGCAGCGCCAACGAGGCGCCGAGCCCTATGCAGGGCCCCCAAATGCGGGCGATGATCGGTTTCTCGAGGTCGAGCAGGCTGAAGATCATCCGCTTGGTCCCGACCACGCTCGATGGAAGTGTCCCACCCGTCGAGAGCTCGCGCAGCCACGCCATGTCGCCGCCGGCGCTGAATGCCCGGCCAACCCCGGTCAGCACGATGACATCGGCTTCGTCATCAATCTGGACGTCGTGGAAGACGCGCGCCAGCTCTTCGTGCATCCGGTCGTCGATGGCGTTGAGATGGTCGGGCCGGTTGAGCGAGAGGGTCAGGATTCGCCCCGCGCGTTCCACCCGGATCCGTTCGTAACTGTCGTAGTTCATGATTCCTCCGCCGTTGCCGGGTTAGAGCCCTGCGGGTCGCACGCGGACGCCGGCCAGCTCCTCGAAATGCTCCATCAGCGCCCAGTGTTCCCGGTCGGCCCAGCCGCGGGCCTCGCCCGCGCGCCACGCCTGCTCGGTCGCGGTCCCGTGGTAGAGGGGCACGGAGAGCTCCTTGGCGAGATCGGCGGCGAGCCTCGTGTCCTTGATGATGGTCGCCATCCCCATCATCGCGCCGGACCCGGCCGGTGGATCGGAGCTTCGCGTCATGACGTTCTCGACCATCATGTCGAATACCCGGCTGCCCCCGCTGCTTGCGCTGATCACGTCGCGGAGCTTCTCGAGGTCGAGGCCCGTCTTGACGCCGAGCACCAGGGCTTCCATCGTGGCAACCATGTTGGACGCCATGGTCAGGTTGTTGATGAGCTTCGTGGCGGCTCCCGCGCCGACGCCGCCGACGTGAATGATGCGGCCGCCGAACGCCTCGAGGACCGGCATCGCCCTCGCAACGGTGGACGCCTCGCCACCCGCCATGACGGTGAGGGTGCCTTCCTTCCTCTGGACCCTGCCGCCGCTGACGGGTGCGTCCATGGCCTCGGCGCCGGCTTGCGAGAACCGCTCGGCAATCGAAGTAATGACCCGGGGGCTGATGGTGCTCGTGTCGATGTAGATGTCGCCGGGTTTCGTCCCCGCCAGCACCCCGTCCGTCCCGAGCGCCACTTCCTCGCTTGCCTCGTTGGAAGGAAGCGACGCGACCACGATGTCCGCGGCGGACGCCACCTCGCGCGGGGTGCTTGCCGCGCTCGCGCCGAGAATCACGAGATCCCGTACGGGCCCCTCGCGGAGATCGGCAACCGTAAGCTCGAACCCGGCATTCAAAATGCACTCGGCGACCGATTTTCCCATGCCTCCGAGACCAATCATTCCGACTTTCATGGCGTATTTCCCTTATCGTTTCGAGGTGGGGGCCGACCATCCGGCCCGACGGGCCGCGGGCGCGTCAGCGTTCATCATCCGTTTCCGGGCTGCACGACGTTCGCCCTTCGCGGTCCAGGTCCCGTCCCGGGCCGTCGCGCGCGCGACGGTCACCCTTCGAACGTGACTCGAATCTCGCCCACGTCGCCGTATCGGATCACGGCCTGCGCTCCGGCCACCGCGGCCACCGGCTCGTGCGGGCTGCCGGTGGAGACAACCTCGCCGGCCCGGAGGCCGAGGCCGCGCCGCGAGAGCTCGTTGGCCGTCCACGTGAGGGCCGCGTAGAGCTCGCGGAGATCGCAGCGCTTCTCGCCTTCCCAGGGAGGTCCCCCGGCGGGCTCGCCGTCAAGATGCAGGGTGACCGGGAGCGTCGCCAGGTCGAGGGTCTCCCACCCGTCGAGCACTTCCCCGATGACGAAGGCCCCCGCGCAGGCATTGTCGGCGTTCCCGAGGAGCATTGGCAGGTCGAAGGGATGCACGCCCCAGCGGGTATCGACCGCGTCGACGGCCATGATGACCGCGCTCACCGCGTCGCGCACTTCCGACTCGCGGTAGGGCGCGTCGCGCGGCGGCAGATCCCGGCCGAGGCGGAACGCGAACTCGCCCTCGATCATCGGGGCGTTGCGGAAGTCGGCGAGGCGAAAGCGGGCCGGGCTTTCCTTCGTGAACTCCCGGTAGAGACGCCCGAGGAACGGGGGATGATCCACTCCGAGAGCGCGCATGCTCGCGCGGCTCGTGCCGCCCACCTTCCACCCCACGAGCTCGAAGTCCAGCCGTTCATCCAGGGCGTCCTGGATTCGCCAGGCTTCCTGGAGGCCGTCCGGCAAGAGATCGTCGGCCACCAGCGGCACGGTTCCGCCTTCTCTCCATGCGCTCGCCAACGGGCCGGCGATCGCCTCGATCCTGCTCTGGTTCATGTCGTTCGTTCCTCTGCAGTCGGGATGCACCGTCCACGATGTCCGGCGGGCGTCGCCACCCTTCGTGCCGTCCTTCGCAACGTTACGACCTCGGCTCCACCGATGCCAACCCCGGAGCCTGCCCGACGCGTTCGTACTCGATCCGCCGACCATTTCGTGCGCCCTGGCGGCAGCGATCGAGCGCGCCGGACGCGAAGGTGCGACGATGGACTTCGACCGGCATTTCTTGCAACCTGCATTCCTTACTCCTCGAACGCGAGCCTCCCGCGAGCACCGCGCCGTCGCCCATCGCGTTCCGGCGGGACCGAGTCGAGGGAGAGCCGCCGGAATGCCGAATCGGACGCAAACGTGGCCGGGACGTACCTCGACGACGCGACCCTGACATCCGCCTTCGCCGGCCCCGAAGGCAAGCGGGCGGACTTCCGGTGAGCGAAGCGACACCGCAACCTCCCGCCGCCCGGCTGACCTACGAGGAGGCCGTCGCCGTCCTGACCGCGCCGGGCGCGGAGTTCGAGCTCGACACCGAGAACATCGGCGGCGTCGCATACCGCGTGTTTCGCAATCTGCCGACCTCGCTCCGGGAAGTCTACGACCAGGCCCGGCGGGACCACGGCGACAAGGATTTCCTGGTCTTCGAGAACACCCGCCTGACCGTTTCCGAGGCGCATGCGCGGGCGGCCGCGATCGCGCACGAGCTCGTCCATCGCTACGGCGTCGAAAAGGGCGATCGGGTGGCCATCGGGATGCGGAACTGCCCGGAATGGGTCATCGCGTTCATGGCGATCACCTCCTGCGGCGCCATCTCCGTTTCCCTCAACGGCTGGTGGTCCGGCGGGGAGCTCGCGCATGGCCTGATGGACTGCGGCGCGAAGCTGGTCTTTCTGGACCGGTCGCGCCACGAACGGTTGGCCGCGCGCATTCCCGAGCTGGACGTTCGCGTCATCGGCGTGCGTTGGGACGTCGATCTTCCGGAAGGCGTCGTCGACTTCGACCGGCTCTGGCGACGCGCCGCGGGCCGGTCGATGCCGGACCTCGAGCTCGCCCCCGACGATGATGCGGCGATCCTCTTCACCTCCGGGACGACCGGCTTCCCCAAGGGAGCCGTTTCGACCCATCGCGCCGTGCTGACCGCTCTCGCCAACTGGGGCTTGGACGCCGCCATCCGGATCGCCATGGGCGTGCTCGAGGAGCCCGAGGAGAACCCCGAGTTCCCCCCGTCCATCCTGATGGCGTTTCCGCTGTTCCACGTCGGCGGAAGTCACGCCAGCCTCCTTTCGTCGTTCGGCATCGGCCGAAAGGTCGTCATGATGTACCGGTGGGATGCGGAGAAGGCTCTGGATCTCATCGAATGCGAACGCATCACGGCGTTTCTCGGGGTACCGACGATGACGTGGGAGCTGTTGCACTCGCCTTCGTTGCCGCGGCGGGACCTGCGCAGCCTGAACGTGGTCGCCGGCGGCGGTTCGCCCAATCCCGGCGGCATGGTGGAGCAATTGCAGGAACGGATGCCGGACCGGCACTGGACGTTCGGATGGGGGATGACCGAGACCAACGCCGGCGGCATGAGCAATTCGGACGAGGGCCTCGTCGAGCGCCCGGACAGTTGCGGCAGGCCCACTCCGATCATCGAGCTCAAGGTGATTGACCACGACGGCAACGAGCTTCCCCCACGCGAGCGGGGCGAGCTGGTCGTCAAGTCGTCGACGAACATGCGTTGCTACTGGGGGCAGCCGGAGGCCACCGCGGCGACGATAAGGGACGGGTGGCTTCGCACCGGCGACATCGCCGAGATCGACGAGGAGGGCCACGTCTACATCCGCGACCGGCTGAAGGAGATGGTCCTGCGCGGCGGCGAGAACATCTACTGCGCCGAGGTCGAGCGCGTGGTGTATCTCCACCCGGCGGTGTTCGAGGCGGCCGCCTTCGGCGTCCCCGACGAGCGCCTGGGCGAGGAGCTGGCCGTGGTGGTGATGCGAAGGGCGGGCGCCGCGCTCGACGCCACGGCGATTCGCGCCCACGTCGCGGAGCATCTCGCCCGGTTCAAGGTGCCGCGCTACGTGTGGCTGCACGACGAGCCGCTGCCCCGTGGTACCACCGGCAAGATCGAGAAGCGCGCCCTGCGCGATCGGGTGCTGCGCCGGGGACTCCCCTAGCCGAACCCTCTCGCCCCGGTGGTCGGGCCCGCAGGCGACAGCCGTCGAGCGGTGACGGCTCGCCCTCGCTTTCGACTTCGCGTTCGACTGCCGGCGTTCCCGAAGGCCGCGCCTCAGTTCATCGTGGAGGGCAGCCACATCACGATCTCGGGATAGGCGACGAGGAGGGCGATCGTCAGGGCGTCCAGCACCACGAACATCGAGCAGCCCTTGAAGATCGACTCGATCTGCACCCCGGGCGGCGCGATCCCCTTGATGACGAACGCGTGCAGCCCGATGGGAGGGGTGATGTTGGCCAGCTCGCACATCTTGATGAGGATGATCCCGAACCAGATCGGGTCGTGCCCGAGGGCGACGACGGCGGGCAGCACCACCGGCATCGTGAGCAGCATCATGGACAGCGGGTCCATGATCATGCCGAGGGGCACGAAGATGAGGAGGATCACGATGAGGGTCCCGGTCGGGCCGAGCGGCCAGGCCAGAATGGCCTCCGAGATCTCGACCGCCACGCCGCTCATGCGGATGAAGTTGCTGAAGACGATGGCGCCGAGCAGCATGAAGAAGAGCGCGGCGGTGGTCCTCGCCGCCTCGTAGAAGCTTCCCCGGGTGTTGGCCCAGCGGTCGCTCTTGGTCATCAGCATCGCGAACGCGACGACGGCCCCGGCCCCGGCCGCCTCGGTCACGGTGAAGATGCCGGTGTAGATCCCGCCCACGATGGTGACGAAGAGCGCGAATATGCCCCAGGTCTGGTGAGCCGACTTGAGGCGCTCCGTCCAGGAGAACCGGCGCACCGTCTCCCCCACCGCTTCGGGGCGGATTCGCGCATACAGGTGGATGCCGGCCATGTAGATGGCGGCGGAGACGATGCCGGGGATGAGGCCCGCGATGAACAGCTTGATGATCGAAAGATCGGTCAGCAGACCGTAGAGGACCAGCATCGCGCTCGGGGGGATCAGCATGCCGAGCGTGCCGGCGGCCGCAATCGTCCCCGTGGCGAGCGCGTCTGAGACTCCGTGGCGCTTCATCTCGGGAATGCTGATGCGCCCGACGGTCAGCGAGGTGACGATGCTCGAGCCGGTGCACGCGCCGAACATGGCGCACGCCCCCACCGTCGCAAGGGCCATGCCCCCGCGCAGGTGCCCGAAGCACCGCTGGGCGAACTCGAACGCGCTTCGGGCGAGCCCCGCCCGGAGGACGCAGGCGCCGGAAATGATGAACAGCGGAAGGATGATGAATCCGTACTTGGCCGACTGGTCGAAGAGCATCCGCGGCAGGATTCGCAGGGCCACGTCCCATCCCAGCAGGATGGTGTAGCCGACGAAGCCGATGAACATCATCGCGAAGCCGATGGGCATCCTGACCACCAGCAGGATCAGCAGGGCGAGAAAGAGGCCGACGACCAGCGTCGCTTCCAAGTCCTATCTCCCCGTCATCGGGCCGGGCGGAGCCGAAGTCCGGCGAGACCGGTTCGAGGGCGCCCGCATCGCCCGGTCTGTCTTTCGGACCGGGGCTTCCCCGGCGCTACACCGCCATTTCGTCTTCATCCCGTTCCGACTCGATGGGCGGAGCGCCGAAAAGCTCCAGGATTCTTCCCGCGAGCTGCAGGAGGAGGATGAACGCGAGGTAGGTGCAGCCGATCGCGACGACCGTCTTCGACGGATACAGGGGAAACTGCGCGTAGCCCGCCTCGTACTCGAGGATCGCCCACGACTTCAGGGCCTGCACGATCGTGCCGTGGCTCGCTATCGCGATCAGGGCGAAAACGAGCGTCAGGGTCACGATGTCGAGAATGCGTCGGGCCTGCGGGGAGAGGTGGCGCACTGCGACATCGACCGCAATGTTGCCACGCGTCCACTGCACGACCCCGAACGCGAGGAAGGTCAGCGCGACGTACAGCAGGACGCTCAGCTCGTAGAGACCCGTGATCGGCCGGCTGAAGTAGCGGCCGCCGGCATCGAGCAGCGTGCCGACGGCCACGAACGCGATGAGGCCCGAAGCCACGATGGTCAGCACGAGGTTCGCGCGTTCGACGCCCGCGGCGATGGCGGCCAGGAACCGGCCGGCCTGCGAAATGGAGGCGGAAGCTCTCAAGCTTCCCCCCGGCCGGTCGAAATCGAGACCGACCGCCCGGGGCACCCGCCCCGCCCCCGATCCGGGCGGGGCGGGCGAGGTGACCGCGCCCCGGCGTGCTCGAGATTCAAGTCGGCTCTCGCACGCTGGGCGACCTCAGTGTGGGTCACGAAATGGCCAGAATCGTCCTGTTCCCTATTCGGTATACGTCGGGACGACCGGCACCATGTCGACGCTGGGATAGACCGACGTCTTGTCGAGGAGCGCGGTGAGTGCCGTGTAGCGGCTCAGCGCTTCCTTCGCGGGCACGCCCCGCGCCTCGTACTCCTCGGCCAGTTCCGCAAACACCTCGTCGATCTTCATGTTCTCCCGCCACGCGGCGAACTGCTCGTCGGTGAAGCGCACGAGGGGATAGTCGTTCTCCTCGATCAACTTCATCGTTCTCGCCGCGTCCATCGCCACCCAGCGGGTGGCGAGGATCGCCCACTCGTAGCGCATGTCGGCGAGCATCTTCTGCAGGTCTGCGGGCAGGCTCTCGAACTTGTCCTTGTTCATGATCATGTGGCCCGCGCCATAGGGCCCGATCCGCGGATCGACCAGTGTCACGCCGGGAATCTTCTCCGGGTAGCGGCCCCAGGTGAGACCTCCCGTCTCGGAAGCTCCGTCGAGGTTGCCGGCCCGCATCTGCTGCTCGATGTCGAACGCTTCGACCAGCACCGGAACCGCGCCCATGTTCTTGAGACCCTTGCTGAAGATCGCGCCGTGGGCCCTGATCTTCTTCCCGACGAGGTCATCGGGCGAGCTGATGTCACCCATGAGCGCCATCCCCATCTGCGGGCCGGGCCGCACGTACAGGAGCACGACGTTGTGCTTGTGGAAGTCGTCCGCGGCGGGCTCCCAGGTATCGTAGAGATGGGTATACGCCAGAGGCGGCACGTCGACGTACTTGCCGAGGAAGGGGCCTCCGATGAGGAGCGTCCGGAGCGGGTTGTCCGCCGGGGTGTAGAGCGGCGAGCACCAGGCCATGTCGACGGCGCCGTCGCCGACCGCGCCCTGCAGCTCCTTCGCGCCGAAGAGGCCCTTCCAGTGCTTCTTGGTGACCTTGAGGCGGCCGCCGCTGCGTTTCTCGATCTCTTCGAAGTAGGCGTGCTCGACGTCTGCCCACGAGACGGTACCGGGATAGTAGGTGGCGAAGCTGAGCTCGATGACGTCGTCGGCCTGCGCCGTCTGGCCGCCCACGAACGCGGCCATCAACGGCAACACGAGCAGGGACTGCCACCATGCCTTGGGTCTGGTACGGTTCATTGGTCTTCCTCCGAGAGTGTGTTGAGTACGGTTCGCGGTGCCTTGCCTCCTCAATCCCTTGTGAATATTCGTCGGCGGGAACTTCGCCACCGTCAAGGATGCTAGCAAGCCCCCTTTAATTTGTCGACAATGCGACTTGCGGCCGCAATGGGGAGGCGCCGGGGCGGACGTCGGGCGGTGCGAAGGCATCGACGGGAGGGTAGGTCCGGCACCGATCCGCAGCCCGGGGCCCGGCGGGTGGACCCGGCGGGGGCATGCGCTCGAGCGCGCCTGCATCTCCCGGGCCCGGCCGGAAATCCTTGTGCGTGACCTGCCGTCGAAGCGTGCACCGCCGCCTCTCGCTCGCGCCTGGTGCGAGCGAAGCGAACCACATCGGGAGAGACCCATGCCGTACCCGCTGAAGCCACGGACGATGTACATGATGCCGACCCACTTCGGGCCGATGTCGGGACCGCGGCAGGGGCCGGGCGGAGCGCTCGGCGCCTTCCCCCTCGACCGGCGCAGGTCCCGGAGCGTGTCGGTCCGCTTCCTGACCGATCCGGGGCAGCTCGAGCCCTTCCTGCCGCCCGGATTCGCGCTCCACGGGGAGCCGGTGGTCGAGGTGTCCGCCACCTACATGACCGGAATCGACTGGCTCGCCGGACGCGGCTACAACGTGCTCGGAGTCAAGGTGCCGGTCGTGTTCGAGGGGAAAAAGGACCGGGCCGAAGGTCCCTTCCTGATGGTGCTGTGGGAGAACCTCGCGGACCCGATTCTGACCGGACGCGAGCAGCTCGGCATCGCGAAGGTGTGGTGCGAGCTGCCCGAGCCGGTCGAGTACGGTGGCGAGACCCGTTGCACCGCGAGCTGGATGGGCTTCCGCTTCCTCGACATGACCCTCCGCGACATGGAGGAGGCCGACCCGGCGACGGCCGTGCCGGCCCCCGTCCAGCGCCGCGACAACACCCTGCGCGGCCTGCTGCACTACAAGTACGTGCCGCGTACCGGAGACTGGGGAGAGGCGGATGCCGCCTACGCGGTGCTGAGCCCCGAAGCGGGTCCTCCCCCGCCGCCCGAGACGTTCTACCGGGGCGAGGGCGAGGTCGCCTTCCACTGCGCCCGATGGGAGGACCTTCCGACGCAGTACATGATCGTCAATGCCCTCCACGAGCTCGAGATCAAGGAGTATTGCGGGGCGACGATCCAGCACCGCGTCGGTGGCGGGGACCTCATCGGCCAGCGCATCGTCGCCTAGTCCGGCGGCCTCGAGCACCCGTCGTTCGGACCGCGCGCGGCGGGCGCCGGCGGCGCATCGCTCACCGGGCCCGCTCGCGAAGCCGTTCAGGGCGGCGGTCGCCGGTTGCCGGAACCCGGTCGCCGGTCGCCGCGGCGGGTCCGAGCGTTGTCGGCCCATTGGTCATTGGCTTACGTTTCATTCTTCACGCAGGAGAGCAGCATGACGAAAAAACTCGAAGGCAAGGTCGCGATCGTGACCGGAGGCAGCGACGGAATCGGCGCGGAGACGTGTCGTCGCTTCGCCCGCGAGGGCGCCAGGGTCGCGATCATGGCGAGAACGGAACCGAAGGGCCTGGAAGTACAGGAAGAGATCCGGCGCGAAGGTGGGGACGCGACCTTCATTCGCTGCGACGTGACGGACAGCGCGGCGGTCAAGGCCGCGGTCGACGAGACGGTCTCCACCTACGAGGGCATCAACGTCCTCATGAACAACGCCGGCCGCGGATTCGGAGGAATATTCCCGGACGAGGAGGACGACGACTTCGATGCGACCATCCGCGTCAATCTCTTCGGTACGTTCTACATGTCGCGGGCGGTGTGGCCCCACCTGGTGGAAGCAGGAGGAGGGGTCATCATCAACGTCTCCTCGGTCGCGGCGGTCATCGCGCACAACAAGCGCTCGTTCGACGCCGGCGGTGCCATCGGGCCGCCGTCTGCCTACGCGGCCGCCAAGGGAGGAGTCGAAGCCTTCACCCGCTACACTGCGGCCAAGGGCGGACACCACAACATCCGGATCAACTGCATCCGCCCGGGCCAGATCCTGGTCCCATACATGGGAGGAACGCATCCCATCAAGCCCTATTTCGAGATGCGCCAGCTCCTGAACGGCTCGGGCTATCCCGAAGACGCGGCGAACCTCGCGCTCTTCCTCGCCTCGGACGACGGCCGGTTCATCACCGCGGAGACCATCGACCTCGACGGGGGCTACGGCGCCAAGGTGTGACACGGGGGCGGGTGCGCTCGCGGATTGCGAGGAAACGAAGAGGAAGGAGGGGAGACATGGCGGCCTTTGATCGGGTCATTCGCGGCGGGACCGTGTTCGACGGGACCCGGGTGCCGCGGTATCGTGCGGACATCGGGATCCGGGACGGGGTCATCGCCGAGATCGGCCGCATTGCGCCGGGCGAGGCGCAGGAGGTCATCGACGCGCAGGGTCTCAACGTCGCCCCGGGCTTCATCGACCTCCACACCCACTACGACGCCCAGGTCTTCTGGGACCCGTACTGCACCCTGTCCGGGTGGCACGGGATCACCTCCGCGGTCATCGGCAACTGCGGCTTCGGCTTCGCTCCGGTGCGTCCCGAGGAGCGCGAACGGGCGATGCTGTCGATGACCCGGGTCGAGGCCATCCCCCTCGCGTCGATGAAGGAGGGGATGCCCTGGGACTGGGTGACCTTCCCCGAGTTCCTCGATTCGGTCGAGCGCGCGCCGAAGGCCATCAACCTCCTGCCCTACGTCCCGGTCGGGCCGCTGCTCATCTGGGTCCTCGGGTTCGAGGACGCGAAGGCGGGGCGGCGCCCGACCGACGCCGAGCACACCGAGCTCTGCCGCCTGCTCCACGAGGCGATGGACGCGGGCGGCTGCGGCTGGTCCGCGCAGCGCATGCTCCCGACCGGGCCGGCCGCCGTGCAGCGCGACTTCGACGGCACCCCGATGCCGACCGACGTCATGCACGGCGACACCTGCCGCGCCTTCGCCCGGGTGCTCGCCGAGCGCAACGAGGGCTTCATGCAGATGCTCCTCGTCTCGGGCGACAACCGGCGCGACCGCGCCTTCTACGAGGAGATGGCGGAGACGAGCGGGCGGCCGATGCTCATGAACGTCGTCCAGGCGTTCGATCACCGCCCCGACATCCACCGGCGGGTCCTCGCGTGGCTGGAGAGCTGCCGCGCGCGGGGGATCCGGGTCATCGGCCAGGGTCTCACCACCGACGCCGGCTTCAACTTCACCTTCGAGGACTGGAACCTCTTCGACGACTCGCAAGCCTGGTGCGAGGCGACCACCGGCTCGCGCGAGGAGCGGAAGCGAAAGCTCGCCGACCCCGCCCGGCGCCAGGCCCTGAAGGACCACATGCCGATCACCGCGACCGGCCCGCTCCCCGATATCGTGATCGTGGGACCGAAGCTCGAGAAGAACGTGAAGTGGGAGGACCACACCCTCGCCATCGCGGGCGAGCGGATGGGCAAGCACCCGGTCGACGTGATGCTCGACATGGCGGTGGAGGAAGATCTCGCGACCGAGTTCTTCGCCGCCCCGCCGAACGGCGACATCGGGCACCTGCGCGAGATCGTCGACAACCCCTACGTCCTCTTCGGGGTGTCGGACGGCGGGGCGCACACCAAGTTCCTGACCGCGGGGCGCTATCCGACCGAGACGCTGTGCAAGATCGTGCGCGAGCACGGGATGCTGAGCCTCGAGGAGGCGCACTGGCGGCTCTCGGCGCTGCCCGCGATGGTTGCGGGTTTCGAAGGGCGCGGGGTGCTCCGCAAGGGAGCGCCCGCCGACATCGTCGTCTACGACTTCGAAGGGTTGAAGGTGCTGCCCGGAGAGGTGCGGCACGACCTCCCGGGAGGCGAGTGGCGTCGCGTCCAGCGGGCCGAGGGCTACCGTTTCGTGCTGGTGAACGGCGAGGTCACCATCCGCGACGACGAGGAGACCGGCCGGTGCTCGGGCCGGCTTCTCCGGCACGGCGACGGCGCCGCGCGCGAGGAGACCCCGCCAGCTCTCGCCGCCGGCTGAGTCCCGCCGATCGAACGGCATGCGCCGGTCACCGGGCCGGCGCGCCGCAACGGGGTTGCCCGGTGGCCGGAGCCATTCGACACCACGTCGTCCCGGGTGCGCCGGCATCCCGCCCGCGAGGGACGCGGACCCCGATGTCGTCGAGGACGTGCTGCCCCGGGGACACCGGCGTCGGGAGCTCCCTGAACGCCCTCGGGGAGCGACCCGGAGAGGTGTTCGGTCCAGGATCGGTACATTGACAACCCGATCCCCCGTGCTAACGTGCCGGACGGGTACACCAGACACTGGGAGGAGACATGAAACTCCTGAAGAGCGTGGCGGCCGCGACCCTCCTCGCCGCCGTATCGACCACCGGAGCGTGGGCGGACTCCACCGACCCGATCAAGATTCCGATGAACGACTGGACCGGGCAGCACACCTCGGCCCGAATCCTGGGAACGCTCCTCGAGAAGCTCGGCTACACCGTCGAGTACCCGACCGCCGGGACCGTTCCGCAGTTCAAGGGCATTGCCGAGGGTGACCTCCACATGCAGCCCGAGGTCTGGACCAACAATGTTGGTGACGTCTACCCCAAGGCGGTCGAGAGCGGTGACATCGTGGTGCTCGGCCAGCTCGGGCTGAGCTCCCGGGAAGGCTGGATCTATCCTCCCTACATGAAGGAGAAGTGTCCGGGGCTCCCGAGCTACGAAGCGCTCTACGACTGCGCCCAGGCCTTCGCGGTCGCCGACACCTTCCCCAAGGGCCGTCTCGTCACCTATCCCGCGAGTTGGGGGACCCGTTCCAAGGACGTGTTAGCCATGATCGAGTTGCCCTTCGAGCCGGTCGCGGGCGGCTCCGACGGGGCCATGATTGCCGAGCTCAAGAGCGCGGTCGTGGCCGGGGACCCGATCCTCATGATGTTCTGGGAGCCGCATATCATCTTCTCCCAGATTGACTTCGACTGGATTGCGTGGGATCCGGTCGAGGGCGAATGCGTGGAGGAAGAGGGGCAGATGCGAGGCTCCGCCTGCGGCTTCCAGCAGGCTTCAATCGACAAGATTGCAAACAAGGACGTCGCCACCAAGTGGCCGGGCGCCTACAAGCTGCTCGAGGTCCTGTCGATCGATAACGAAACGCAGTACGCGCTATTGGATGAGATCGACAACAAGAACCGTGATCTCGACGAGGTCATCGCGGAGTGGATTGCGGCGAACGAGGCGACCTGGTCGCCGTGGCTCGAATCCGCGAAGGCGGCCATGAACTGACCCCTGAGGGGGACGTCACGACCTCGGAGCCCGCCGGTGCGCGACCGCACCGGCGGGCTCTTTTGTTTCGGGTCGCGTTTCCGGGAAGCGCGAAGTCGCGTGCGGCGGCGTGCATGGGGCCGGTGCAGTTCGGCCCTCCGAGGCGCGACGGCCGGGCGGTGCTCGCTTCACGCGGGTGAGCCGCGCGCGACCCCCGCCGGTATCGCGACGCCGCCCGCCCGTCAGACCTCGGCGCGCAGGCCGAACCGTTCCCGGTATTTTCGGCTCATCGCCTGGGTCATCCGGTCCGCGATCATCGCGATGAACGCCATGCCGACCCCCGCCACGATGCCGACCCCGAAGTCGCCGTCGGAGAGGCCGATGTAGACCTGCTGGCCGAGCCCGTTGGTGCCGACGAGGGCCGCGATGACGAGCATCGCGATGCCGAACATGATGGTCTGGTTTAGACCGAGCATCATGACCGGCATCGCAAGGGGCAGCTTCACCCGCCACAGGAGCTGCCGGCGGGTGCATCCGAAGCACGTTGCAGCCTCGACGACGTCGGCGGGGACGTTGCGCAGCCCATGCTCGGCATACCGGATCGCGGGCACGATTGCGTAGGCCATGATCGCGAGCAGGGCGGTGAACTCCCCGACCTTGAACAGCATGACGAACGGGATGAGGAGGACGAAGAGCGGCATCGTCTGCAGCGTGTCGTTGATCGGGCGGAGGAAGGCGGAGACGCCGTCGAATTCCGAGGCGAGGATTCCGAGCCCGGTCCCGATCGTGAACGAGAGCAGCACCGCGAGACCGCAAAGGTAGAACGAGAGCATTGTCTGCGGCCACACCCCGGCGACGATTAGGAACCCGAACGCCGCCGCCGCCCCGAGGGCGAGGCGTGGCCCCCCGAGCTGCCAGCCGAGGAGGGTCCCCAGCACGAGCATCGCGGGCCAGGGCAGGTTGGTGACCCCGTAGTAAAGCAGAATCGCGAAGAAGGCGACGAGCGACGCGCGCCCGATTCCCCGCCGAAATCCGATTCGGGCGACGAGGGCGGCCGCGACGAGGGCATAGGCCGCCCGGAGCGGGGCGGTGAATTCGAACCCCCACGTGAACGGGGTGATGGTCTGGTCGAATCCCTTCTTGACCGGAAGCATGACGAAGAAGAAGGCCCAATTCTTGATGAGGCTGATGGTCTTTGCGTGCTCGACGACGAGCCAGGTGACCAGGTCGTTGAGGTAGTGGGCGGGATCGATCTCCCAACCCTTCGGATATTCCTCGAGGAATGGGAGGAACGACGCGAGAGCGGCGGCCCCGAGGGCGAGGCCGACGGCGATGAGGGAGTTGTGATGCCGCGCGAGAAATCGGTTGCTCCCACCCGGCGCCTCTGGTTCGGCGGTCGCCGCGGCGAACGTGATACGGTCCATGACCATCGCCATCAGCGCGATCACGACGCCGACGAGCAGGCTCTCGCCAAAGAGGGCCTTGCGGATGGTGAGGAGCACCTCCCAGCCGATGTCCGCGGTCCCGCCGATGATGGACGCGATGATCACCATCGAGAACGCCGCCATGGTGGTCTGGTTGACGCCGAGAAGGATCTGGCGCTTCGCGCTCGGGGTGCGGATCCGCCAGAAGAGCTGCTTCGAGGTGGCCCCCGCCATCAGTCCCGCCTCGATGACCTCCGTCGACACGCGCGAGAGCCCGAGCACGGTGTTGCGAACCGTCGGAGGGAAGGCGTACAGCACGCTCGCGATCATCCCGACGACCGGCCCGAAACCGAACAGGAGGAGGATGGGCAGGAGATAGGCGAAGGCGGGCACGGTCTGGAGGAGGTCAAGGGTCGGGGTGATGATCCGTTCCGCACGCTTCGACAAGAAGGCGAGCGCGCCAAGCGCGAACCCGATGCCGACGGCGGTGGGGACCGTGATCACCACCAGAGCGAGCGAGTTCATCGACTCGTGCCAGTAGCCGATGACCACCATGTACAGAAACGCGCCGAAGGCGAAGGCCGCGAGGCGCCAGCCCGAAACCGACCAGGCGACGAAGGTCACCAGGGTTACGGTGACTGACCATGGCACCCAATTGAAGACCTCGCGCACCGCGGTCATCGGCACGTCGAGAGCGGCCGAGATGGCGCGGAACGCCGGGCCGACGAGGTCCACGCAGGCGTTCATGAACGCGTTGAGCCAGGGCGTGACCGGCACGATCCACTCGCTTGGGTATGCGACCAGCCACGCGGGGGTGTCGCCGAGGGAGAGGAGAACGAGCATCAGGGCGACGACGCCCGCCTGCATCCAGTCGAGGCGCCCGCCGCTCGGGAGCAGCCGCGGACTAGGGGGTCCGGCGTTCGCCATGCCCTTTCGACGGCGGCGCGCCGGAGCCGACGCGGTTCGGCTTCTCCTGAGCGAGGGCCGCGATGACGCTCGCCGCGGTCACCACGCCGACCGGGCGGCCGTCCCGCATCGCGGCGATTCCGTTGCGATGACGGGCGAGGAGGGGCAACACCCTCTCGACGGAGGTGTCCGCATCCTTGCGCGGCATGCCGTCCGCGACCGCCTGCGACGGGTCGAGCACGTCGGCCGCCTTGAGCACCCGGACCATCGGCACGTCCTCGGTGAACTCGGCGACGTAGTCGTCGGCGGGGTTGAGGATGAGGTCCGCCGGGGCGCCCACCTGCACCGCCATTCCGTCGCGCATGATCATCATCCGGTCGGCGATCCGGAGCGCCTCCAGAAAGTCGTGGGTGATGAACACGATCGACTTCTTCAGGCGCTGCTGAATGTCCAGGAACTCGTCCTGCATCTGGCGCCGGATGAGGGGGTCGAGGGCCGAGAACGGCTCGTCGAGGAACCACAGCTCGGGCTCGACGGCGAGCGATCGCGCGATTCCGACCCGCTGCTGCTGGCCCCCCGAGAGCTGGCGCGGGAACGCGCTCTCGCGCCCTTCGAGCCCGACGAGCTGGATGACCCGGCTCACCCGTTCGTTGCGCTCGGGATCGGGAAGCCCCTGCAGGGTGAGGGGGAGGGCGATGTTGTCGAAGACGTTGAGGTGCGGCATGAGCCCGAAGCTCTGGAACACCATCCCCATCTTGTGGCGACGGATCTCGATGAGATCGCGGTCGGACTTCTCGAGCAGGTCCTCACCGTCCAGGCGCACCTCGCCGTGGGTCGGCTCGACGAGGCGCGAGAGGCATCGCACGACGGTCGACTTGCCCGAGCCGGAGAGTCCCATGATGACGAAGGTCTCGCCGACATGGACGTCGAAGCTCACGTCGACCGCGGCCGGAATCGCACCGTCGGCGCGCATCCGTTCCGCGAGCGCACCCGCATCACCCGAAGTCACGTCCCGCCTGAAGTACGGCGCCGCCCCGTCGCGATAGACCTTCCAGACCTCGCGGCACGAGAGCTTGACCGGCGAGGTGTCCGAGGGAGTCGCTTCCACGTTCGCCCTTCCGGGTCTCCCGGCCCGTCGATGCCCGCTCGGAACGTTATGCGGGGGCGGTGGAGGTGTCAAACGGACGACTCCGCAAGGGCCCGATTCAGGATCGCCGGGGCTCGCCGCCGGGAACCGAACTCCGGTTCAAGATAGCATGGATTCCGTGCTATCGTGATACGATGATCGTGTCGTTCGGCAACTAGTACCTTTGCACAGTGGTCCTGACTGGTCGGGACCGCGTAAATGAGACCATGGCGGCGTCCAAGAACTTGGTCTTCAATCAATCACAACCACTGTGCAAAGGTACTAGGGGACGGAGGACATCTTCAACGGGAGGAACACCGCCGTGGCTCGACGTGCGTGCCCGCGGCGGCTGTGGATGGCTGCCGCGAGGAAGCTGGACCTGCTCGACTCGGCGGCCGTGCCGGGCGACCTGCGGGCACCCCCGGGAAACCGTCTGGAAGCCCTTTCCGGGGACCGGAACGGTCAGTACAGCATCCGGTTGAACGACCAGTACCGAGTTTGCTTTACCTGGACCGATACGGGCGCCGAGCGGGTGGAGATCGTCGACTACCACTAGCCGGAGAGTCGCATGGTACGCATACCGACCAATCGAACCCCCACTCATCCCGGTGAATTGCTGCTCGAGGAGTTTCTTCGTCCGGCGGGGCTCACCCAGCGCGATCTCGCCGATGCCATTGGGGTGCCGTACCAGCGGGTGAACGAAATCGTCCGGGGACGGCGGGGGACAACGCCGAGCACTGCCCTTCGCCTTGGCAAGTTCTTCGGGACCACGCCCGACTTCTGGATGAATCTCCAGCTCCGGTGGGATCTTTACCATGTGCGGCGGTCAGAATCGCGGCACCTGGATCGGATTGCGCCGTTGGCAGCGTCGAGAGAAGCGGTCGCCAGGTAGTCGGGGCTTTCCTCAGCCCCAGACCTCGCCCGCGACTCTGAGGAAGTTGCCGCCGATCACCGCGCGGACGTCCGCCTCGCAACGGCCCCGGCGGAGGAGCTCGGCGGTGAGTTCGCGAAGCTGCCCCGGAGCCGCGCACCGGATCGCGCCGCCCGGGTACTGCCCGGGCGGCCAGTAGTCCTCGTTCGCGGCGAGCGCCTCCTGGAAGCTAGGGTCGACGTCGGCCTCGAAGAAGTAGTCGAGGCCGATTCCGACGTGCTCGGGGCCTACGAGGTCGAGGAGGTACTCCACGTGGTCGGCGAGCGTGGCGGTGCGGATGTCGTCCTCGCCGAGGAAGAGGCCGATGCCGTTGACCCCGACCACCCCGCCGGTCGCCGCGCACGCGAGCGCCTGCTCGTCGCTAATATTGCGCTCGTGGTCTCGGAGCACGCGCGGATTGGAGTGGGAGAAGACGACCGGCGCGCGCGAGAGCGCCATCGCCTCCATGGTGGTGCGGTGGCCGCAGTGCGAGCAGTCGACGAGGACCCCGAGGGCGTTCATCTCCCGCACCGCGGCGCGCCCGAAGTCGGTGAGTCCTCGGTCGTCGTCGTGGCAGCCGCCCCCCGCGATGCTGTTCCGGTTGTAGGCGAAGAGAATCTGGCGCACCCCGAGTCCGTGGACGAGGTGCAGGAGATCCAGCGAGCCGTCGAGGGCGTTCATCCCCTCGAGGTCGAAGGCGACGGCCATCCGTCCCGCCGCGCGGGCGGCGTGCACCTCCGCGACGCTGCCGGCGAGGGCGTAGTCGTCCGAGGCTTCGAGCCATCGCCGGAACGCGGCGAGCACGCGGATGGTGTCCGTCCAGCGCTGCACGTCGTAGCCGACGTTGACGGAGAGAAAGTCGACCCCCGCGTCCTTCCAGGTAGCGAGGTTCCGGAGGTCGGTGTCGGGCCACGACTCGAAGCCCGCGTGGGCGTCCCAGACGAAAGCGTCCGCGTAGAGTGCCCCGGCGGTCGCAGCGGGGTCTTCGTTCCCGTCCCGGGTGTCCGTGCCGGCGCTCCCGCTCCCCGGTCCGAGCCCGGTACCGGTCCCGCGGCTCGACCCGGCCTCGCCGGCGGAATTCCCGGTCCCGGCCTCGGGTTCGGACCCGGCTCCGCGGCTGTCGCCGGTTCCTCCGCCGGCGTTCGGCCCGCCTCCGGATCGCCTCGTGTCAGCCACCAACCGCCCCCCCGGAACGGCGGGCGACAACAAGCCACCCCGGCCGCTCGATGCGGTCCATGTAGTTCGAGGTTCGGGTTTGCTCGACGGTCCAGACCCTTTCCGCCTCGAGTCGCCGGAGGTACGACGGGTAGTCGTCCGCGTCCCATCGCAGGGCGCTCGAGTAGAGCACGATCGGACCGCCCGCGCGTACCGGCCGCGCGAAGCATTCGAGATCCTCCGGTCCGAGGTGGCCGGCGCCGAACACCCCTACCGCGATCACCGCGTCGTACCGTCCCGGCTCGACCGCGCCGCGGGAGCGCACGTCGCCCTCGACGAGGTTGCGGTAGACCCCCTTGGCCCGCGCCTCCGCTAGCATGCGCGGCGACGCGTCCAGCCCGTCGATGGCGGTGAAACCCCGGGCCGTGAGCTCCTCCGCCACGAGTCCGGTCCCGCAGCCGATGTCGAGGATCGAGGCGGATCGATCCGGGCAGGCCGCGGCCATCGCCTCGGCCGCGATCCGGTGGGCGGTGTACCCATAGCCGCCGACGAGGTCCGCCTCGTAGCTCGGGGCCCACGCTTCGTAGACCTCGTGCGCGTCGTCCTCGGGGGTCATCGCGGTGAGCTTCTCGACGAATCCGTCGAGCGCGCCGCGGTTCGTGTCGTCAGTCATCCCGGGGCCCTTGCCGTGGTGAGAGTGGATTCAAGCGGACGCGCGGCCTGGCTCGCGCGGACTCCGGGCCCCTCCAATGACGCATCGCGCAACGCGGCGCGCTCGGGGCGAGGTGACCTCCGGCTCAGCGTGCGGGCGGCTCCCCGCCCCGCTTGCCGAAGTAGTCCGCGTAGGCATGTCCCGAGCCGAGGAGGATCCCGCCGTCCACGACGAGCTCCGCGCCGGTGCACATGGCCGCCCGCGGCGAGAGGAAGAACGCGATGGCGTTCGCGATGTCCTCCGGTTCGACCAGGCGCCCGAGCGGAACCCCGGCCGCAATCCTGTCGAGGTCGCCGCGCAGAAGCCGGGTCCGGGTCGTCCCGGGGAAGACCGCGTTGGCCCGGATGCCCCAGGGGGCGAGCTCGTAGGCGAGATGCCGGGTGAAGCCGACCATGCCCCACTTCGAGACGGTATAGGGAATGTCCGCCCCGAGCGAGATGTTCTTGCCGGCAACCGAGGCGAGGTTGACGATGGCCCCGCCGCCCCGGGCCCGCATGTGCGGAACCGCCGCCTTGGTGCAGTTGAACGCGCTCTTGAGGTTGATGGCGAGGAGGTCTTCGAAGTCCCCGGCTTCCGTCGTGTCGAGGAGCCGGGCCGGGCTCACCCCGGCGTTGTTGACGAGTCCGTCGAGGCCGTCCTGGGCTTGCGACGCGGCGTCGATCACGCGGGCCACCGCTTCCGGATTGCGCAAGTCGACCTGCGCGAAGCGACATCCCGGGAGCGACTCCGCGACGGGCGCGGCGTCGTCGCGATCGAGAATCGTGACCCGGGCTCCCGCCTCGCACAGGACGCGCGCCGTGGCCTCGCCGATCCCTCTCGCCCCGCCGGTCACGACGGCGGAAAAGCCGGAAAAGTCGTTCATGGGTGCAATCTCCGTCGGACGTCGATGGGTGGGGCGCGGGGCCGGGCAGGTCGCGATGGTACCCGGTTCGCCCCGGGAGGTTGAGCACGCGCCCCCGCCGCCGGCCGTGAACCGGAGCGGGCCGTGTTGCAATGCTGCGGTCGCAAAACCAGAATCGCCGTTCGCTGCGGCGCCGCGGCTCGACATGCGGGAACGGTGGATGAAGACGCTCGACGCGATCACCTACGGACGAAGCTCGGTGGACCTCTACGGCACCCAGGTGGGCGGGCGGCTCGAGGACATGGCGTCGTTCAAGAAGTACATCGGCGGTTCGCCCACCAACATCGCGGCGGGGCTCGCCCGGCTCGGGATGCGGTCCGCGGTCATCACCCGGGTCGGCGACGAGCACATGGGACGATTCATCCGCGAGCAGCTCGTCCGCGAGGGAGTGGACGTGCGCGGGGTGAAGACGGATCCGCAGCGCTTGACGGCCCTCGTCCTCCTCGGGATCCGCGACGACCGGCAGTTCCCTCTCATCTTCTACCGCGAAGACTGCGCGGACATGGCCCTTTGCGAGGACGACGTCGACCCCGACTTCATCGCCGAGGCGCGGAGCTTCACGGTGACCGGCACGCACCTGAGCCACCCGCGGCCCGAGGCGGGGGCGCTGAAGGCCCTCCGGCTCGCCCGCGCGAACGGCGCCCGGACCGCCCTCGACATCGACTACCGACCGAACCTCTGGGGGGTCGCGGGCCACGGCGAGGGGGAGAGCCGCTACGTCGAAAGCGCCGGGGTCACCGCGAAGCTCCAGTCCAACCTGCCCCTGTTCGACCTCATCGTCGGGACGGAAGAGGAGTTCCACATCGCGGGCGGCTCGACGGACACCGTCGCGGCCCTTCGCGCGGTGCGGGCGATCACCGAGGCGGTACTCGTGTGCAAGCGCGGCCCGATGGGCTCGGTGGTCTTCGAAGGGGCGATCCCCGATCGCCTCGAGGACGGCGTCGAGGGTCCGGGCTTCCCCATCGAGGTGTTCAACGTGCTCGGGGCGGGCGACGGCTACATGGCGGGGCTCCTCAAGGGCTGGCTCGACGGCGAGGAGTGGCCGACGACCCTCAAGTACGCCAACGCGTGCGGGGCGCTCGCGGTGTCGCGCCACGGCTGTACCCCTTCCTATCCGAGCCGGGAGGAGCTCGAGTTCTTCTTCGAGCGGGGGGTGCGGACCCCGGCCCTTCGCAACGACGCGGAGCTCGAGCACGTCCATTGGGCGACCAACCGCCGCGGCGAATGGCCGGAGGTCCGGATCTTCGCCTTCGACCACCGCGCGCAGATGGTGGCGGCGGCGGCGGAGGCGGGCGCCGACCCGGGCCGGATCCATCGGTTCAAGGAGCTCTGCCTCGAGGCGGCCCTCGAGGTCGCGTCCGGGCGGTCCGGGTACGGAATCCTGAGCGACTGGGAATGGGGGCGGAACGCGCTCTACGCGGCGGCGGGGCGGGGGATGTGGATCGGGCGGCCGGTCGAGGTGCCGGGCTCGCGCCCGCTCGAGCTCGACATCGGCCGCGACCCGGGTTCCGCGCTCCAGGAGTGGCCGGTCGAGCACGTCGTAAAGGTGCTCTGCCGCTACCACCCCGGGGATGCGGCGCAGATGAAGGCGAGCCAGGAAGACACCATCGTGCGCCTCGCCCGCGCGGCTCGGGCGAACGGTCTCGAGCTCATGCTCGAGGTCATCGCTTCCGGGGACGGGCCGATGGCGGACGGCACCACCGCGGAGGTCATCCAGCGCTTCTACGACCTCGGGGTGCGTCCGGACTGGTGGAAGATCGAGCCGATGGCGGGCGATGCGGCCTGGTCGCTCGCGTGCGGGGCGGTGGAGCGGAACGATCCGTGGTGCCGCGGAATGGTGGTCCTCGGGCGCGGGCAGAGCGAGGAGCGTCTCGCGGAGAGCTTCGCGGCGGCCGCGCGGCACCGGGCGGTCAAGGGCTTCGCGGTCGGGCGGACGATCTTCGCCGCAGCCGCCCGGGACTGGCTCGCGGGGGAGGCGGACGACGGGGCGGCCGTCGCGGACATGGCGGCCCGCTACGGACGGCTCTGCGCAGAGTGGGATCGGGCGCGGGCAATCGACGAGGGAGAGGGAACATGAGCGATCTGCACAGGCGTCCGGCGGGGACGAGCGGCAAGGTGCACGACATCACCCCCGCGTCGGCGGGCTGGACCTACGTCGGCTTCGGGCTCTACCGGCTCGAGCCGGGGGAGGAGGCGGCCGAGGCGACCGGCGAGCGCGAGGCGATGCTGGTCCTCGTCGAAGGACGGGCGGAGATCACGGCGGGCGGGGAGGCGTTCGGCGAGCTCGGTGGGCGGATGGACGTCTTCGAGCGGACGAAGCCCTGGAGCGTCTACGTCCCGAACGGCTCGCAATGGCGGATGCGGGCGACGACCCCGTGCACCGTCGCGGTCTGCACCGCTCCCGGGGAGGGCGGGCACGCGGCCCGGGTCATCGGGCCGGACGACATCGAGGAAGAGGTCCGGGGCTCCGGCGCGAACACCCGGCACATCCACGCGATCGCGATGGAGCAGGCGGACGTCGCCGACCGGCTCCTCGTGACCGAGGTCTACACCCCGGCCGGCAACTGGTCGTCGTATCCGCCGCACCGCCACGACGAGGACGACTATCCGAACATCACTTTCCTCGAGGAGACCTACTACCACCGGGTGAGCCCGGACCAGGGATTCGGCGTCCAGCGGGTGTTCACCGAGGACGGGTCGCTCGACGAGACGATGGCGGTCGCGGACCACGACGTGGTGCTCGTGCCCCGGGGACACCATCCCGTCGGCGCGCCCTACGGCTACGAGCTCTACTACCTCAACGTCATGGCCGGACCGATGCGAAAGTGGCGCTTCCGGAACCACCCCGACCACGAGTGGGTCATCGGGCACGACGCCGCCTGACGGCGGGCTAGAGCAGCTTCAGGCCCGAGAGGATGGTGAAGAATCCAGCGATGATGGCGACGATGGCGCCGCCCTGAATCCAGAGCGCGCGGTAGAGGTCCGCGCGGAGCTCCGCGAGGTCGGCCTTCAAGTCGGCCTTGGTCGCGAGCTGGTCCGTATCGGCGGTGCGAGCGTCCCGCATCGTCTCGACGATGGCTTCCGCATGCTTCGTGTCGATGCCGGCCGCTTCGAGGCCGCGCACGGCGGCGCGGGTGTCGAATACGGCGGCCATGCGAAAAGCGTACCACGGGCAAGCTCCCACGAGAGAGGTCGGGTCGCGCACGGGCCGGCAAGGCTGGCATACTGCCCATCATGTCCACTTCGAATCATCCTTCCGCGCAATCGGGGGCGAGCAAGACCGCCCGCAACCCGGTCAAGGTCATCCCGGTCGAGGGGCCGCTTCCGCGCAAGCCCCCCTGGATCCGGGTGCGCGCCCCGACCGGGCCGAGGGTCGCGGCGCTCAAGGGCCTCCTTCGCGAGCAGCGCCTCGTCACCGTGTGCGAGGAGGCGTCCTGCCCGAACCTCGGCGAGTGCTTCGCGCACGGGACGGCGACGTTCATGGTCATGGGCGAGCTCTGCACCCGCCGCTGCCCCTTCTGCGACGTGGCCCACGGGCGCCCCGATCCCCTCGACCCCGCGGAGCCGCTCCGGCTCGCGACGACGGTGGCCCGCATGGGGCTTCGCCACGTGGTCATCACCTCGGTGGACCGGGACGATCTTCGCGACGGCGGGGCCGGGCACTTCGCGGCCTGTGTGCGCGCCGTCCGAGGGCAGAACCCGACCACCCGCATCGAGATCCTCGTCCCCGACTTCCGGGGCCGGATGGATCGTGCCCTCGACGCGCTCGCCGCCGCGCCGCCGGACGTCTTCAACCACAACCTCGAGACCGTTCCCCGGCTCTACCGCAAGGTCCGCCCGGGGGCGGACTACGCCTGGTCGCTCGAGCTCATCCGCCGTTTCGGCGAGGCCCATCCCGGCGTGCCGACCAAGTCCGGGCTCATGGTCGGGGTCGGGGAGACGGACGACGAGATCGTCGAGGTGATGCGAGACCTGCACACGAACGGCTGCTCCATGCTGACGGTCGGCCAGTACCTCCAGCCGAGCCGCGGTCACCTTCCGGTGGAACGATTCGTCGAACCGAGAATGTTCGAGGAGTTCCGGCGGCTCGGCGAGGAGATCGGGTTTGCGAACGTCGCGAGCGGACCGCTCGTGCGCTCCTCCTACCACGCCGACCGCCAGGCCGCCGAGGTCGCCTGACCGCCGTTGCGCGTGGCGCCTCGCACGTCCGGGGCTCCCCTTCCCGCGATGGATACGGAGGTGCCGGGGCCGCCACCGCCGGTTCGAATCGAGCGTTTCTTCAGGGTCCAGCCGATCGCGACACGCGAAATGCCGGCGGTGCCGCCCGGCCTCCCCGCTACCAGACCTCGCCGAAGGGGCGCAGCTCGACGAGGAAGGACCAGGCGGAGCGGTCCTGGTGGGCGACCCGGTACATCTCCTCCGCGATCGCCGCGGGCTTGGCGAAGAAGTCGTCCGGCTTGTCGGGGGAGAGCACCGGGCGGGTGCGCGGGGTGTCGATGGCGGCGTCGATGACGAAGTAGGCGACGTGGATGCCCCGGGGGCCGAACTCGCGGGCCATCGATTCGGCGAGGATCCGCTGCGCCGCCTTGGTGGCGGCGAAGAAGCCCCAATGGCTCTTGCCCCGGGTCGCCGCGGTGTTGCCGGTCACCAGGATCGCGCCCTCGCCCTCATCCAGCATCCCCGGAAGGGTCTCGCGGGCGAGATGGAGCAGCGCCGTCGCGTTGACCCGGAAGTTCTTCTCGAGGTCGTCCGGGTCCATCTGGAGGATGCTCCCGTGGGTCGCGCGCGGGGCGTTGTGGATGACGACCTTCGGCGCGCCCATCTCCTCCCTGATGCGTGAGACGGTCCCCACCAGGGCGTCGAGATCGCCGACGTCGCAGGGGTAGGCCCGCGCGTCCTCGTACCTGCCGGCGAGAGCGTCAAGCCTGGCCGCGTTGCGGGCGAGCATGGCGACCCGATAGCCGCCCACGCTGAATCGTCTGGCGATCTCCGCTCCGGTGCCGTGTTCCGGCCCGACCCCGGAGACGACACAAACTGGCTTGCTCATGGGTACCTGCCTAGAGCTGGAAGGCCGGCCGCGCCGACACCCTGGCGAACCAGGCGGCTACGGCGGGTGCGATCACGCCGATATCCATCTGAAGTGCGGTGGCGAGCCGAAGGGTGAAGAAGCCGGTGATGTCGGCGACGGAAAACGCCGGTCCGGCGACGAACTCGTTCCGGGCCATGTGCGCCTCGATGCGGCCGAGGAAGATCTCCATCATCTCCTTGCCGCGGGTCACCATCGCGGGGAGCTGCGGCAGATCGGTGCGGGTGCCGGGCACGACCCGCCCCGCGAACGTCGGCACGTGGTTGCGCATCGCGTGCAGCAGGGGGATGAACCCGTCCAGCTCGAAGCGGCGCATCCACATGTCGATGACCGCGCGCTCCTCGGCGGTGCGCCCGAACAGCACCGGTTCCGGGTGCAGCTCCTCGAGATAGCGGCAGATCGACATCGATTCCGCGATGACCGTGCCGTCGTCGAGCGCGAGAAACGGCACGCAGTGGAAGGGGTTCATCGAGGTGAAGGGCTCGGCGAACTGCGCGTCCTCGCGCACGTTCAACTGCTCGGTCGGGACCTCCAGGCCCTTCTCGGCCAGGAAGACGCGCACCCGCTGGGCGTTCGCCGCCGGCCCGAAATCGTAGAGCTTCATTCTCGTTCCCTCTCGTTCAGGCACCCGGGTCGTCATGTTCCTCGCCAGTCGGTCCCGGTGGAACCGGCGCCGAGTCCTCCCCTTGCGAAGGCCCGGCACGCGCCGGCACGGTGCATCTTGCGGTGCCGGCGGAGCGCTGCCGCGCGGCTCGCCTCGAGCGCCCGGGGGAACCTGCGGCCCTCTTGCCGGGCTGGATTGACGGGCGCGCGGTCTCCCGGAACGGACGGATTCCTGCCGGAAGCGTCGCGAGCCGGGGAGCGAAACGGATCGGGGCGACCACCACACGCTTCCATAGAATCATGGACCGGATACGGGAAGTCAACGGGGCTTGCGGGGACGCGGACGCCCCGGTCCAGCAAGCGCTCGCGCCCGGGCCGCGTGCCGTCCCGCGCGGGGTGGAGTCCACGGGCGACGCCTTGACATTCCCTTTCGGCTGGCCGATGTTGAAGCTTGGTGATCGGGATTGGCCGTGAGCGCGACACGCAGGCCGGACCCTTCGGAGTCCGCGCCGCCGGTGCTCGAGGCCGGGCAGGGGAGCCTTTGGTCCGATGAGCGTCGCAGCGGGAAACCGGTGATGATTCCCGGCAAGGCGCCGGGGTGACCCGCTTCGCAGTCATCGGGGCCGGCACGATCGGCACGGTACACGCCCGAAACATATCCGCGCATCCCGACCTCACCCTCCTGTACGCGATCGATCAGCACTTCGACCGCGCCGCCCGCCTCGCGGCCGAGACCGGGGCGATCGCGGATTCTTCGCCGGTGGCCGCGCTCGGCGACTCCCGCGTCGACGCCGTCATCGTTGCGTCGTCGACGTCGTCCCACGAAGAGCACGTGCTCGCGTGCGCGAGGGCCCGGAAGCCGTTCATCTGCGAGAAGCCGGTGTCGGACAACCTCCCCGGGGCCGTCGCCTGCGTGGAGGCGGCGGCGAGGACCGGGGTGGTTGCCGCGATGGGGCTCAACCGCCGGCTCGACGCGGACATGCGCGAGCTCTCCAAGCGGATCCGCGGCGGGGAGGCTCGCCGGGCACAGGCGCGACCCCCCCAAGCGGACCCGCGGCGGGGAGGTCGGCGCGGGCGAGTCGGTGCCCGTCGCCTCGCGGAGCGCGAGCCCGCCCGCGCCCGAATCGGTTCCCTTCTCCGGGGGCATGCTCCGCGAGAAGGGTGCCCACTTCTACGACCTCGCCGGCTGGTTCGCGGACTCGGAGCCGGTCGAGGTGTACGCGACCGGCGGGTGCCTCATCGACCCGCGGCTCGGCGACTTCGGGGACGTGGACACCGCCGCGCTCGTGGTCCGCTTCGAGAGCGGGGCGCTCGCCACCTTCCAGTTCGGCCGGCGCACCGCGTACGGGCAGGACGAGCTGGTGGAAGTCTTCGGCGCCGAGGGAATGCTGACCGCGGGACGGAAGCGCGCCGGCACGGTCGAGCACTTCCGGGGACCCGGGGTCACGGGGAGCGGCATCGTCGCCGACACCTACTCCCAGTTCGCCGCGAGCTACGTCGCGGAGCTCGAGGTGTTCGCCCGCGCGGTGGCGGGGGAGGGGCCGGTCCACGCGACTCTCGCCGACGGCCTTCGCGCCCAGGCGATCGCCGAAGCCGCGCTCCTGTCCATGGACGAGGGAAGGGCGATCAGCCTCGAGCGCGTCTGGTAGCGGGTCCTCCCGCCTGCGCCCCGGCCGGTCAGCCGCCCCGGCGATTGCTGGGCCGGCCTTCAACCGTCCGCCGGATCCTCGAGGTCGAGATCGACGCCTGCTCCTTTGCAACGAGCGGAGCCGCCGGATTGGCTCCGGGAATCGGTGGAGGGTACCGGCGAAGCGGCGCTCAGGCCGCGGCAAGGCTGAAGGTGATCCGACCGAGATCTTCGAACACGGCGACGGCCGTGCTGCCCGCGGGCAGCGGCTCCGGCACGTTGACGCTGGACGGGGTGATGATTTGACCGGCCTTCAACCCGATGCCGCGCCGGGACAGGTCGTTCGTCGCCCAGAGCAGCACGTCGATCGGTTCCGACCTGCGTTGCCTCGGGAGCAGCGGCCGGCTCTCCCCACCGTCGATGCGCAGCTCGACGGTGATGTCGAGCAGCGAACGGTGCTGCCAATCCTCGATGACGGGACCGGCGACGAGGCCGAGGTTCCCGGCGTTGTCGGCGATGACGAGCAGCCTCTCTGTGTCGTCGGCCGGGAAGGGCCGACCGGCGGCGAGCGCCGCCGCCGCCCGTTCGACGGCATTGGCCCGCCGCGAGCCGCCGGCGTCGCGGCTTGTGCGCCGGGGAGGGGCGGGCGGGCGGGGGCCGCCGCCGCGGCCGGTTCGAGGACATTGGCACGACGCGAGCCGACGAGCTCGATGTTGATGGCAAGGTCGGTGGCGGCGGCCACTTCTTCGCGCTCGTAGGGCTGCGCGCGTGGCGGCAGGTCGATTCTCAGCCTGAAGCCGACTTCGCACTCCACGATGTTGCGTGCGTAGCGGGGGAGCGGCAGGGTGGCCCCGTTGTCGAAGCTCGTCGACGCGAAAATGCGGCCCATCGGCGCGCCCGGTCGGCCGGCGATCTTCCAGCCGACGACGTCTTCGCCAATCCGCGCGGCCATCTCATCCTGCATCGCGGTCGCTTCGGCCAGGTCGCGCGGGACCAGATCGTCCGGAAACGCTTCGATGCTCGTGCCGTTGCGCCACGCTTTCGCGAAGAGCGCCGCCGCTTTGGCAATCCGGTCGTCGGTCATTGTCGTGCTCTCCTCTTTCGGCACCCGCCTCGCGCCCTGCGAGACGCTGCTTCGATGGTGGACGGGCACGGACGACAGGGCCGCCGACTACCGGGTCCGGTTCCCCCGCCCGGTTCGCCGGCCTGGGTTTCCGCTGCCCCCCGGTCCGGAGCGGCCGCCCCGACCACCGCACCGTCTACTGACTGCGAGGCCGCCCCGGCCTCGACTTCATCTGCCCGCGGACCGTTTCCACGAAGGCCCGCGCCGCCTCCAGCTCTTCGCGGGCACCGTCGGGGTCGACCACGAATGCGTTCGAGTAGTCCGCTTCCTCCCGGTATTTCTGCAAACGCGCGAGAAGGCGGGACGCGCCGGGCTCGAACCGCTCCGTCTTCACGAAGTGCAGGTTGAAAAGGTGATGAACGCCCGCATGCGACCGGGGCTCGAAGCCGGAAGCGTAGAGGCGCGCTCGCGCGGCGTGGAACACCGCGAAGTACGAACGGGTGAGGGACACGCGCTCGAACCTCGCCTGGAGGAGCGACTCGGCGCTTCCGAGCTCTTCGTCGGCGAGCGCGAGCTCCGCGAGCGAGCTCTCGTGGCATCCCTCCGCGTTCATACCCTGATTCCTTCCGTCTCGATATCGCGGACCAGGGCCCGGTCCTGGGCGCGCCAGCGCTCGTAGGTCACCCGATCGAACACGGTCGGCGAGAGCACGAGATCGTGTTCGAGTCCGATGTCCGCGGCGAGGTCGATGATGTCCCTGCGCGTTGCCCACCCGGCGTCCTCCAGCACCACCGCAACGTCCACGTCGGAGTCCTCGTGCGCGCTCGACCGCGCGTATGAACCGAACAGGCGGATGTCGATGACCGATTCCCCGAACCGCTCCCGGACGACGCTCGCAAAGCGCGCAACTACGCCCGCAAGATACTGGTCAGGCGCAATTTTCTCCCGGTCCATGGAGGAACTGTAGCACGGTCGGGGCGCCTCCGACGGCCCGGTCCGGCGAGCCCGGAGCGCCCGCGAACCCATGTTCCATGTGCGCAATCGGGATTCCCGTTGGACTTGCCCGCCCGGGTGCCACTCTCGGGGGGGAACGAAGAGAAACGGCGAGCTGATGAGGAGGAGAATCTCATGCAGATTCGTCCGTTCCAGCGAATTGGTCTTGCAAGACCACTTGGCTGTTCGTCAATGGTGCCTGGGAGCCGGTCTTCGGGAGAGTGCCGGAAATCCACTCGAAGCGTGACGGGGCGGACCCTTCAGCCGGATGAAGTGAAGCGCCGGGCCTGGTTCTCGTAGTCGCCGTAGCCGAGCGTTTCTCGCAGCACCGCCGGCTCGAGCGCGCTCGCCGCTTCCGCCTGTCCGGCGTTGAGGGCGGCCAGCCCGGCTTCGATGGCGCCGACGACGGGCGACAGCATGGCGGTCGGATAGGTCCCGATCTTGAAGCCGAGCTCCGCGGCCCGTTCGCGGGTGGGGGTGGCCCGCGGCGCGCCCGGCGAAAGCACGACGAAGGACGGCCGACCCGCGGCGGCCCCGACGGCACGGCGGATCTCGTCTTCGTCGGCCGGGGAATCGAGGAACAGGATGTCCGCCCCTTCCTCCGCGAAGGCCTCGATGCGCGCGAGCGCCTCGTCGATGCCGAGGGTGGGGCGGCAGTCGGTGCGGGCCAGGATCAGAATGCCCGAGTCCTTCGCCGCCTCCACCGCCGCGCGGATCTTCATGCGCGCCTCGTCCCGGGGCAGGCTGGGCTTGCCGGCGGCGGTCAGGGCCCGGGGAGTGACCTTGTCCTCGATCAGGATGGCGGCCGCTCCGGCCCGGCCGTAGGCTCGCACGGTGCGCTGGACGTTCATGGCATTGCCGAAGCCGTGGTCTCCGTCGGCGAGGACGAGCAGGTCAGGCGCCCCCTCGCGGACCTGCCGGAAGGAATCCTGGAACTCCGAGACGGACAGCAGGTCCAGATCCGGGCCGCCGAGGCGGCTCGCGGCGATGCACGAGCCGGACAGGAAGGCGGTCTCGAACCCGGCTTTCGCGGTGAGCTTGGCTGTCAGGCCGTCCCACACGGCGGGCATCACGACGAATCCCGGCTCGGCGAGCAGGTTGCGGAGGCGTTCTGGCGGTGTCATGGCGGGTACCTGGACCTGGGAGGAGGGTGGCGGAGAGAGGACGTTAGCACGGGCCCGCCGCGGCAATCGCAGGCCTTGGCGAAGGCATGCGTGCCTCGGTAGCGCCGCGACCCGGTAGCGCCGCGACCCGGTGGCGGTTGCGGCGCGGTTCGCCGTGGAAGCACGGGAAGGCACGGTTGGCGTTGCCGCGGTCGCTCACGCTGCTCCCGTCCGTGGCCGGCTTTCCGGCGATGACATCGACGTCGTCGCTCCGATCAGCCCTCACTGGCCGTGTCCGGCAGCCGGTCCTCGCGCTTCCGCGCTCGGGTCGAATGGGATCAGGCGAAAGCCCTGCCGCTCGACGAAGTCCATGAACTCGGCCTCGTCCATGATGTAGTGGCCGGTCGCGGCCGATGCCTTCGCGCGCACCGCTTCGGCGATGGTTCGAATCGTCGCGTCGTCGGCCGTCCGGCCCCGCGTCTCCAGGTTGAAGCGTACCGTGTACTCGTTGCACTTGCGCCCGATCGCCATGTGCATGGTCGCGCCCACGCGATCGGCGGGGTAGGTCAGGCACTCGTCGAGCTTGCCCTGCCGGTAGAGGCCGTAGATCGCCTCCTGGATCTCCTCCGTTTCCGGGAAGCTGAAGGCGTGGTCGCCAACCACCGGCTTCTGCACGCTGATGGGAACCCCGGTGGCCTTCACCACGTAATCGGACAAACCCTTCAGCCGCTCGAGGTCGATTCCGGTCGTGAGGCCGAGGTGCAGCTCCGCGGCGACCGCGAACTCCTCGAGGGGAACCTGGCCGGCGAGCTCGCCGAGCCCGTTCACCGTCGTGTGGACCACCGAGGCGCCGCCGACGATGGCCGCCATCGCGTTGGCCACCGCCATCGACGAATGATTGTGGCAGTGGACCTGGATCGGGCGCGTCGTCCAGGTCCGGGCAAGCTCGACGAGATGCCGAAAACCCCAGGGCGACGCGACCCCCAGCGAGTCGGCGATCACGATCTCGTCGCTCGCCGCCTCGACTCCGGCGAGCAGGCGGCGCAGGAACTCGGGCCTCGTTCGCGTGGCGTCCATCGCCATGAAGGTCGTGTGCAGGCCCCGCTCCTTGCCGGCCTCCATCAGGCCTCTCGAGTGCGCGACGAGATCGTCGCCGCTCCGGCCGTCCGGCAGCAGCGCGTCGTTGGCGCCGACGAGCACCGTGACTCCCCACAGGCCGATATCCGCCGCGAGGCGAATCTCGTGCGCCGTCTTGGCGAAGGAGCCGATCCGGCACGCAAGGCCCAGGCCCGCAATCGTTTCCGCCTCCCGCACCTCGTCCGGGGTCGGCCGCGGCGAGTTTCCGAGGACCGCGATGCGCGGGACCCCGATCGCGTCGAGCTGCTGCGCGATCGCGACCTTGTCCGCCCCGGAGAGGTAGAGGCCCGCCATCTCCTCGCCGTCGCCCTCGAGGGTCAGGTCCTGGATGACGATCCGGCGGCTCGAATCCAGCCGCCGGATCGCTTCCGGGGCCCAGTTGTAGGGGCTGCCGTGTGGCTTGAGGGTCATCGCGATTCACCTGCGGGAGGCGGCGTCGAGGAGGACAGGAAGGCGGAGCTCCGGCTCAGGAACTGCTCGAGAAACCGGCGCGATCGTTCGTGCCGGGGATTGTGCAGGAACTGAAGCGGCGGCGCTTCTTCGAGCACCCGGCCCTCGTCGAGGAAGATGATGCGGTCCGCGGCTTCGGCCGCGAACCCGATCTCGTGGGTCACCACGATCATCGTCGTCGAGCGCCGTGCGAGGTCCTGCATGACGTTGAGGACCTCACCGACCAGCTCGGGGTCGAGCGAGCTCGTCGGCTCGTCGAAGAGGATGATCTCGGGCTCCATCGCGAGCGCGCGGGCGATCGCGACCCTCTGCTGCTGGCCTCCGGAAAGGCGAGCGGGGTAGACGTCCGCCTTGTCGAGCAGTCCCACCTGCGCAAGGAGCCGCTCGGCGCGCTCTCGCGCGTCCTTGCGGGTCATTCCGAGGACGATCATCGGGCCCTCCATGACGTTCCCGGCCGCTGTCCGGTGCGGCCAGAGGTTGAGGAGCTGGAACACCATGCCGATGCGGCGGCGCTGTCGGCGCCGCTCGGCTTCCGGCAGGGGTTCGCGCCGGCCGGGCGCGGTCTCCCGCTGGCCGAGGAGCTCCCCGCCGATTCGGACGTCGCCGCCCGTCGCGGGGGTGAGCCCGTTCACGCACCGGAGCAGGGTCGACTTCCCGGAGCCGGAAGCGCCGAGCACGCAGACCACCTCGCCCGCCGCGACGGTGAAGGAGACTCCGCGGAGCACTGCGAGATCGCCGAACGACTTCCGGAGGTCTTGCACCTCCACCGCGGGGGTGAACTCGCTGTTCATCGCGATTCTCGACCGTCGCTGCACGAAATGGCCGTTCCCGTCGTCGGTAGTCGCTGCGGGGCGCGTCGCTGCACGGTCCGGCGTTGCCCTAGGCCCGCCGGTACCGGGTGACCGAAGTCTCGGCCCGGCGCAGGGCGGTTTCGAGTACGAAGGTGAGGACCCAGTAGCCGGCGGCCACCAGAACATAGACCTCGAACGGGGCGTAGGTCCGCGAGATCACCTGCTTGGCCTGGAAGGTGAGCTCGGCCACCGAGATGACCGAGAGGATCGCGGTGTCCTTCGTCAACCCGATGAAGAGCCCGGTCATGGGCGGCAGCATGAGCCCGACGGCCTGCGGGGCGACGATTCGCTGCGCGATCCGGAAGCGCGACATGCCGACCGTCCGGGCCGCCTCGATCTGCCCCGCCGGCACCGCGTTGAGCGCCCCGCGAATCACCTCCGCGAGATAGGGTGAGTAGTAGAGCATGAGGGTGATGAGGCCGGCGGGGAGCGGGTCGATCACGATGCCCGCCTCCGGCAGGACGAAGAAGACGATGAAGAGCAGCACCAGGATCGGGACCCCGAGGATGATCTCGGTGTAGATGCGGGCCGGCGCGCGCACGAATCGGTGGGCCGAACGGCGCATCGCGACGAGGACCACCGAGAGCGCAAGGGCGAGGGCCATGCCGAGGATCGCGACCACGACTGTCCAGCGAAGGCCCGCCGCGAGCAGGGGGAGGCTCCGCAGCATGAGGTCGAGATCCACGCGTCTCCCCCGCCTGCGCTACTGGATGGACCAGCGCCGCGCGAACCGGCTTTCCATCCGGCGCGAGACCTGGCTCAGGCAGAGCACGAACGCGACGTAGACGGCCGCGACAGTCAGCAGGATTTCGGTCGGCTCGAAGGTGCGCGCGATGACGAGCTGCCCGGCGTAGGTGAGCTCGGTGACCGCCACCACCGAGGCGAGCGGCGTCGCCTTGAGGAGGATCGTGAACTCGTTGGTGAGGGCCGGAAGGCTCGTGACGAAGGCCTGCGGAAGGATCGTCCGTCGCCAGAGCTGCCAGCGCGACATGCCTACCGCCTCCGCCGCCTCGATCTGTCCTCGCGGAACGTTGAGCACCGCGGCGCGGAGGATCTCGGTGACGAAGGCGCCGCTGTTGAGTCCGATGGCGATGACCGCGGCGAGGAAGGCCTCGCCCCGGATGCCGAGGAGGGGCAGTCCGAAGAAGACGACGAAGAGCTGAACGAGCAGCGGAGTGCCGCGCATCGCGCTGACGTAGACGCGGCTCAACCAGTATCCGGCGCGAAGCCCGGAGAGCTGGAGCATGGCGGAGAGGGTGCCGACGATGAGGCTCACCGCGGTGGCGGCGACGGTCAACTGAGCGGTGACCCACGCTCCCTTCGCGAGGAGGGGCCACGCCTCGACGACGCGCGCAACGTCGAACATGCCGGATCGGCCGTCGAACGGCACGAACCGGGCCCGGCATCACCGGTCCGGTCCGTGCCCTCCGGGGTTCGATACGGAATCCAATCCGATTCCGTATCGCTCTACTCGGCGGGGATGAAGTTCTCGTTCGGCAGATCGAACGTGACGCCGAAGTACTCCATGTGGAGCTCGGCGAGCCTGCCGCTCTCCTTGAGCGCGATGATCTGCTCGTTGAGGGCCGCGTTGAGCGCGGGGTCGTCCTTGTTCGTGCCCCAGGAGATGTACACGGAGGGGCCGACGGTGCCGACGATCTCCAGATCGTCCGAGCGCGCCTTGATGACGGTGGCGAGCACCGCGACATCGTCGGCGACGAAATCGACCCGTCCCGCCATCAGGGCCGCGATCGTCTGCTCGACGGTCTCCACGCTCAGGAGCTCGATCGGCTTCATGCCCTTCTGCTCGAGCTCTTCGTTGAAGCCCTGCAGCACCTGCTCGGGCTGGGTCGTGGCCTTGACCGCGGCCTTGAGCCCGGAGAGATCCGCGGGCGCGGTGCCCGCGACCTTCGTGTCGCCGCCGCGGCGAAGGATCCCGCTCACCCCGGCCGCGACCGGAACGGTGAAGTCGATGCGTTCGGCGCGCTCCTTGCGCACCGCGAGCGCGGTCGCGGTCAAGTCGAACGAGCCGGCGATGAGACCGGGAATGATCCCGGAGAAGCCCATCACCTGGTAGTCGATCTCGACCCCCATCCCCTCGGCGACAAGCTCGAGAACCGCGGGGTCGAAGCCCACGATGTTGCCGCTCGCATCGGTGTACTCGAAGGGCGCGAACGTCGGGTCGATCGCGACGAGCATCTTGCCGCGCGCCTTGATGTCGTCGAGCGCTTCGGCGTGCGCAGGAGGCGACAGGGATACGGCAACGCCCGCAATGGCGATTGCGGCCGCACTCAGCAATGGAATCACTCTCCGCGTCATCTCTCGTTCTCCTCGACTGGTGGCCGAACGAGTGTCGGCGCATCCCCCATGTCTGTCAATTTGCCCCGGACACCCGTTCTTGACAAACGTTTCCTCGTCCGGTAGTTCCGTGTCAGGATCAGCTCCAATCCGGCCGCGAGGCCGGCTCTCTCCGCCCTTCACGCAGGAGGACTTCAGATGCAAAGACTCAGGATGGAAACGGCAGCACTGCTTGCCATGGCCGTCGCCGCAACCGGGACGATGGCGTCGGTCGGCGCGGTAACTGCGCAGGCCGACGAGACGGTCGTCGCGGTGAGCTGGCGAGAGTTCCAGGAAGAGCGGTGGGCGCTCCGTGACAAGCCCGCCATCCAGGCCGTGCTCGAAAAGGCCGGCGCCCAGTACATCGAGACCGACGCGGCGGGGTCGGCCGAGAAGCAGATTGCGGACATCGAGCAGCTCATCAACCAGGGCGCCGACGTCATCCTGATCCTGGCCGTGGACCCGTCGGCCGTCGGGCCGGCGGTCAACAATGCGATCAACAACGGCGTGCCGGTTATCGGATACGACCAGTTGATCGAGGATCCCCGCACGTTCTACATCACCTTCGACAACGTCGAGGTGGGGCGTATGCAAGCCCGCGCAATCCAGGATGTGGTGCCCGAGGGCCGCTACGTCTTCATCAAGGGCAACCCCGCCGACCCCAACTCCGACTTCCTTCACGGGGGCCAGCTCGAAGTCCTCAAGGTGGCCATGGACGCGGGGAAGATCGTCAACGTCGGCGAGCAGTACACCGACGGCTGGGATCCTTCGGTGGCGCAGCGCAACATGGATCAGATCCTCACCGACAACGACAACAACGTCGACGCGGTCGTGGCCTCCAATGACGGCACGGCCGGCGGTGTCGTCGCGGCTCTGGCCAGCCAGGGACTGGCTGGCGAGATCCCGGTGTCGGGCCAGGATGCCGACAACGCCGCCCTGAATCGCGTCGCGCTCGGGACCCAGACCGTGACCGTCTGGAAGGACGCCCGCCAGCTCGGCGCCGAGGCGGCCAGGGTAGCCCTGCAGCTCGCCGAGAACCCGGACCTGAACGCGGTCGAGGGATCGACCATGTTCAGCGACGGTCCCAACGGCGCGAACATGGTGTCCATCCTGCTCGAGCCCACCCCCATCACCAGGGACAACCTGCAACTGGTGGTCGACGCCGGCTGGATCGCCGCCGACGAGCTCTGCGCCGGCGTGGAATCCGGTTCGGTCGACGCCTGCCCCTAGTCATCACATGGGGCGGCAGGCCGGCCGGCGGCGCCAGCAGCAGTCGCGCTCCGCGCAGGCGAGGGATCGCCTCGCGGGGCGTCTCAGCGCATGAACGACGCCGCGCCCGACCAGGCTCGGAAAGCCCCCCGAGAGCCGGACACACGATCGACCGGCGGCACCCCGGGAGGCATACTGGGGACGTTTCGCGACAAGGGTGGGGCGTTGTTCCGGTCGACGGAGATCGACGCGCGCCTGTTCGGGCTGGTCGTCGCGCTCGGCATCTCCTGGATTGCGTTCGACTTCGCATCCGGCATCTGGGGCCAGGGCGGCAAGAGCATCTTCGGCGGGAGCTTCCTGACCCCGCGCAACCTGTGGAACCTGTCGGTTCAGACCGCGTCGATCGCGGTCATGGCCACCGGCATGGTCCTGGTCATCGTCTCGCGCAACATCGATCTCTCGGTCGGATCGTTGCTCGGCTTCCTCGCCATGATCATGGGCATCACGCAAAAGGAGATCCTGCCCGCCATCATCGGCTTCGAGAACGAGTTCACGTGGCTCATCGCGCTCGGCGTAGGCATCGCGGTGGGCGCGGCCATCGGCGCGGGACATGGCTTCATCATCGCCTATCTCGGAGTCCCGGCCTTCATCGTCACCCTTGGCGGGTTGCTCTTCTGGCGCGGCGGCGCGTTCGTGCTCGCCGAGGGCAGGACGATCGCACCGCTCGACAGCACATTCAGGAAGATCGGAGGTGGCACGGACGGCTCGCTGGGCCGCCTGAGCGTGGACCTGGGACTCGGGTCGGAGACGCTCGGCTGGGTGCTGGGCATCGGCGTCGTGCTCATCTTCATCGGGGTGGTCGTCCATGCGCGTCGGCGCCGGCGGGGCTTCGGCTTCGTTACGCGGCCGTTGTGGGCCGAGCTGCTCGTGGTAGCCATCGGAGTTGCGCTGGTGCTGGGCGCAATCCGGGTTCTCAACGCGTACCCCTGGCCCATCAGGGTCGCCGAGCGTTTTGCCGAGGCCAGGGACATCCCCATCCCCGAGGGCGGGCTGATCCTGGCCACGGGCGTCGCCTACCCCGTGCTCATCATGATCGGCGTCGCGGCCGTCATGACCTTCCTGGTCCGCCGGCGCGAGTTCGGTCGCTACGTCTTCGCCATCGGCGGCAACCCCGAAGCCGCCGAGCTCTCGGGCATCAACGTACGATGGACGGTGATGAAGACCTTCACGCTCATGGGCGTGCTCGTCGCCATCAGCGCCGCCATCACGTCCGGTCGCCTTGACGCGGCGGTGAATTCGCTCGGCATCCTCAACGAGCTCTTCGTCATCGCCGCGGCCGTCATCGGCGGGACGTCGCTCGCCGGCGGCATCGGGACGATCCCCGGGGCGGTCCTCGGCGCGCTCTTCATGCAGACCCTCCAGTCCGGCATGGTCCTCATCGGCTTCGGCACGGCGCAGCAGAACATGGTCATCGGGGCCGTCCTGGTGGCCGCGGTCGGAATCGACGCCGCGTATCGAAGGAGAGCCGCGACGTGACCACGGCAACGGCAGAGACGGAGACGACGGCCGGCCGGGCGACGGCGAACCGGGGCACGCCGCTCGTGGAGATGCGCAACATCAAGGTCGCGTTCGGTGGCGTGCAGGCGGTGGACTACGTCAGCATCGACCTCTACCCCGGCGAGGTCATGGGCCTCGTGGGCGGGAACGGCGCGGGCAAGTCGACGTTGATGAAGGCGCTCTCGGGCGCGCATCCGCCCGATTCCGGCGAGATCCGGGTGGACGGCGAACGGGCCACGATCCACAACCCGCGCGACGCCAAGCGCTACCGCATCGAGACGATCTACCAGACCCTCGCACTAACGGAGAACCAGGACGCGCCGGCCAACATGTTCCTGGGCCGCGAGCTGAAGACTCGCCTCGGCAACCTCGACGACGGTGCCATGGAGGCCGCCACGCGGGAGGTCATCGCGCGCCTGAACCCGAGCTTCACGAACTTCAAGTCGCCGGTGAAGGCGCTCTCGGGCGGCCAGCGACAAGTGGTGGCCATCGCCCGCGCGGTCCACTTCAACGCCCGCATCCTCATCATGGACGAGCCGACGGCGGCGCTCGGGCCGGCGGAGACGGAGCAGGTGCGTGACCTCATCAGGAAGCTGGGGCACGAAGGCATCGGCATCTTTCTCATCAGCCACGACATCCACGACGTCTTCGACCTCTCTCACCGCATCGCGGTCATGTACCATGGCAAGATAGTCGACATCGTCAACCGGCAGGAGGTAACCGCCGATGACGTCCTCGGCATGATCATCATGGGCAAGCGTCCCGACGAGGTCACGGAGGAGGAGCGAGCCTCGCTCCACTAGCGAAGCTGCGCCTCGGAGCGACGAGACGTGTTCGAAGCCGCCCGACGGTTCTCCAACCCCGGGCGCGCCGTTCCGGTAGCAGCCGCGTACCTCTCGTTCCTGAAAACGCGTCATGATTTCGCACGAACCTCATCCGCATCGCTCACCCCGTTTTCGCCGCAACGGGGTGGGAAGATGAGATTCATGCGTAATCAGGAATCGCGTTGCGAATTTGACTCGAGTGTCAAGACCTCGGCGCCTCGAAGAAGTCCGGGCGGGTCGGGCAGACCCAAGGGAACCCGTGTGACATCTTTCGATCGAGTGCGGCGCGCCACCCGCGCTTCTCGCGCCCTCGCCGTGGCGCTCCCGCTCGTCGGTTGCGCGGTCCCCGCGGTCCCCACCGTGCCCGAGCATCCCGAGCGCGATGTCGTGGCGCCGCGCTTCGTCGAGGAAACCGCCGCCGACGGCATCGACCACCGTTACGACGGCGAGTGGGAGTTTTTCGTCGGTGGGGGCGTCGCCGTCTTCGATTGCGATGCCGACGGCCGGCCCGATCTGTACGTCGCCGGGGGCACCGAGCCCGCGAGCCTGTATCGCAACCGGAGCGCAGTCGGCGGCGCGCTCGCGTTCACCCGCGTCGAAGACGGGGCCACCGATTTGACCCTGGTCACCGGGGCATACCCAATTGACATCGACGGCGACGACGTAGTGGATCTCGCGGTCCTCAGGCGCGGAGAGAACGTGCTGCTGCGGGGCCGGGGCGACTGTGCCTTCGAGCGCGCCAACGAGGCCTGGGGCTTCGATGGCGGAGCTGGCTGGACGACGGCGTTCAGCGCCAAGTGGGAGCCCGGCGCGACACTCCCGACCTTGGCGCTCGGCAACTACCTGGTCATCACCGATGATCGCGGCGCGCGACCCCGGTGCGATGAGAGCGCCCTTTTCCGGCCGGAGGCGGATGGGGGCCGATATGCGCAAGCCACGCCGCTCACTCCCGGCCACTGCACGCTCTCGATCCTTTTCACCGACTGGGACCGGACCGGCCGCCGGGACCTGCGGGTGTCGAACGACCGTCACTACGCCATCGACGGCGAAGAGCAGCTCTGGCGGGTCGAACCCGGCCGAGCGCCACGCCCCTGGGCCCGTGACGAGGGTTGGCGGAGGCTGCGCATCTGGGGCATGGGCATTGCCAGCCAGGATATCGACGGCGACGGCTACCCGGAGCTTTACCTGACCAGCATGGGCGACAACAAGCTCCGGACGCTGACGGACGGGCCGGGACAGCCGAGCTATGGGGACACCGCCCTGAAGCGGGGGGTCACCGCGCATCGACCCTTCACCGGAGGCGAGCTCAAATCATCGACCGGCTGGCACGCGGAGTTCGACGACGTCAACAACGACGGGCGCATCGACCTCTTCGTCGCCAAGGGGAACGTCGACGCCATGCCCGACTTCGCGAGCCGGGACCCCAACAACCTCTTCCTGGGCAGGCCCGATGGCTCCTTCGAGGAGGCGGCCGAGACCGCGAAGGTCCTCGACTTCGCGCGCAGCCGGGGCGCGGCGGTGAGTGATCTCAACCTCGATGGGCTGCTCGATCTCGTGGTCGTGGAACGCCGCGAGGCGCTGCGCACCTGGCGCAATGTCGGCAGCGGAGAGGGGGCCGGGAAGCCGGCGCCGATGGGCAACTGGCTGGCCGTCGAGCTGGCGCAGGACGGACCCAACGCCGACGCCGTCGGGTCCTGGATCGAGGTCAGGTCGGCCGGCCGGACGATCGCGCGCGAAGTGACGATCGGGGGAGGGCACGCCGGCGGTCAGCTCGGGCCGTCGCACTTTGGACTGGGGCTCGCGAAGGACGCCGGGATCCGCGTGCATTGGCCCGACGGCGAGCGGAGCGCTTGGCTCGACACCCGGGCGAACCGGAGAGTCCGCATCGAGCGCGGCCACGGTGAGCCCGTCACGCTGGAGCCGCCGGACGGGTGACGGTCCCGCCACGGCGGAGAGGAGCGCGCCGCCGGCCGGGGGGCGGAGAACCGCTCAAACATCGCGCATGAGAGCAGGTTCCGTGACCTCGAGGTCGTCTTCGAGGCTGCGTTTCGGGGAGACGCCCTTCGCGGCGAGATGGGCGTGGTATGCCTTGACCGCTTCCTCCGTGCTCAGATCGCCTTCGACAACCGCCCGCATCGTGCGCAGGGTCTGCTCGGGGTCCTCGCTGAAGAGGATCTTGCGGCCGAAGAGGGCGACCCGGGCGCCGACTTTTCGCCCCGGGGCACCGGCTCGAGGGGAGCGCGGGGGGGGGGCGCCCGGGCGCCCTACTTCTCGCTCTGGCGCACGAGCTCGAGGGTATCGCGGGTCGTGCCGGCGCCCCCGCCGAGGACCCCGACGACGAGGTGCCCCGGGTCGTAGCGGCAGATCTCCTCCATCGCGCGCGGCCCGTTGAACTGGATCTTGAGGAACTGCGGCCGGTCCGCCTCCGTCAGCCCCGCGAGGCACCGGACGATGCAGTCGTTGACGAAGTCCGGGATCCTCTCCGGCGCGATTCCGATATCGATCTGGGGGTTGAAGACCTCGAGGAAGTAGCGAATCCCGCTCCCCGAAAGGTCGTCGAGAAAGCGGTGAAAGCCATTCTGAAACGCGACGTCGCTCGCAAGGTCGTTCGAGAAGGTGATCGAGTAAAGGCCGAGGTCCACCACCGACGCGAGGCTCTTCAGCCGCGGGGTGCGGAAGTCCTGGGCCGGGGATTTCCGGTACCCGGAGTGGCGCGGCCCCCAGATGTCGGTGGCATCGTTGAGCCGCGCGGCCGGGGTGACCGGCGAGTCCGCGAAGACGCCTTCGGCGCCGAGCCGCTCCGCCGCCGAGGCCGACATCAGCATGACGTCGACGAGCCCGGTGCCGGTGACGTGGCGCATCGCGTCCAGGTGCTCCGGAAAGGACCGGCAGTGGCCGGAGTCGTCGGCCTTCGGACCGAAGGCGGTGATCCCCCCGCCCATGTCGCCGTCCTTCGCGTCGGCGATGATGAAGTCGGCGGGCGTGTAGCTCCCCTGACGAATGCGCGCGAGCTTCCTGTCCAGGCTCTTTTCCACCAAAGCGTCCTCTCTCGTTCGGTTGATGTGGGGTCGGCCGCCCGGCCTTCGCGACCGGCCGGCGGGGCGGATCGGGGCGATGCGTGCCGAGCGCCATCGTAACGCCTCCCGGAGCGTCCCCTCGAAGCCTGCATCCGGGCCGGGTCGTCGACTCAGACCTTGACCGAGCCCGCGGTGAGCCCGGCGAGGAAGTACCGCTGCGCGCCGAGGTAGACGAGCACGAGCGGCAGCGATCCGAGCACGCTCATCGCCATCATCTCGTTCCAGTCGTAGGCGTGCTGTCCCATGAGGAGCTGGATCCCGATCGGCACCGTGCGCATCTCCATCGACTTGGTCAGGGTCAGGGCGAAGAGGAACTCGTTCCAGGCGAGCAGGAACGTGTAGACGCCGGTCGCGACGATTCCGGGAATCGACACCGGCACGAGCACTCGCCAGAGCGCGCTCCAGCTCGAGCCTCCGTCGACCAGCACCGCTTCGTCGAGCTCCCTTGGCAGGGTGTTCATGTAGCCGGTCATCATGAGGATCGCATAGGGCAGGGTGAAGACCATGTAGGTGAGGATGAGGGCGTAGTAGGTGTCGAAGAGGCGAAACGCGACGACCAGGCCGAAGTAGGGAATGAGCAGGGTGATCGGGGGGACCGTCTGGGTGCTGATGATGAACACGTTCAGGGCCTTCTTCCCCCGGAACGTGTAGCGGCTGAAGCAGAAGGCGGAGAGGATCGCGACGAGCAGGGTCGCCAGGGTGACCGCGCCCGCCACGAGGTAGCTGTTGATGAAGAACCGGATCTTGGTCGGGCTGGCGAAGATCGCCCGATACGCGCTCAGGGTGAACTCCTTCGGGAAGAGGGTCTGGGGGAGGGCGAAGATCTCGGTGTTCGACTTGAGCGAGCTGAAGATCATCCACAGCACCGGGAACATGACGAACGCGAGCCCGGCGAGGAGCCCGACGTGGACCAGGACCGTGAGGAAGTCGAACCTGCGCCCGAGCCGCCTTGCCATGCCTAGACGCCTCGATCCGTCGCGACCTTGACGGTCGAGTCAAGCCTGCACGGGCGCCGCGTGGACGAATCGAACGAGGCCGCTGCCACGAGTATTGCAGGCGTTTCTCCCGTTACGGCGCGCCGGGGATTGGGGAACCTGGAGGTGGATTCGAACACGTCTCGTCCGTCCGAGGCGCCGCCTCGCTAGTAGCTCGCTCGCTGGTGCCGGATGTAGAACCAGGTCACCGCCATGGACAGGGCGAGCACGACGATCGCGCTCGCCGACGCGAGCGAGAACTGGTACCGCGAGAAGGCGAGCTTGTAGGTGTACGTGCTCAGCATCTCGGTGGCGTGGATCGGCCCGCCCCCGGTCGTCATCCACACGAGGGGGAACACCTGCATCGTCCAGATGAAGTCGAGCAGCACGATGCTGACGATGATGGGCAGGAGGTGCGGGATCGTGATGTGCCGAAACTGCCGCACCTCGTTGGCGCCGTCCATGTCGGCCGCTTCGTAGAGCTCCTCCGGCACGCCCTGGAGTCCCGCGAGGAGGCTCACCATGAAGAGCGGGAAGCCGGCCCAGATGTTGACGAAGGTGAGGGCGTGAATCGCGGTGTCCGTCGAGGAGAACCACTCGACGTTGCGCGCGACGATGCCGACGGCGGTCAGCATGCTGTTGACGACGCCGACCGGATCGAGCAGCAGCCGCCAGACGATCGCGATGATGACCGGTGTGAACAGCCACGGCATGATGTAGAGGATCCGGAGGATGCTCCGGAGCACCGGATTGACCCGCCCGGAGTTGAGGAGCACCGCGAAGAGCAGCCCGACTCCGAGGTGGAACACCACGCTCATGAACGTGAAGTAGAGGGTGTTGCGGACCGAGATCCAGAAAGTGTCGTCGCGAAAGATGGTCGCGAAGTTCTCGAGGCCGACGAACGACGGGTCGGGACTCAGGATCGCCCGGTCGAGGAACGAGTAGCGAATCGCGACGATCATCGGAAAGACCATGATCACCGCGAAGAGCACGAACGACGGCGCGACGTAGAAGTAGGGCGCAAGCGACCGCCCGGTCCGGTACGAGAACGCCCGGCCGGTCCGCGGCCGCCGGCCCGGCGCGTCGCGCGTCGAAGCCGTCGTCGGCCCCGTCGAAGAGTTCAGCACCGCTTCACGCTGTCGGATGGTCCGGTCAGGGCGTTCCGGTCGCGGGCGTCGGCTCCTCCGTCGCTCCGGTTCCCGTTGTGGTTGTGGTCGGGGGCGCGGGCCGCGCCCCGTAGCATCATCCGCACCCCGCCGGGCCCCGGTTCCGATTCACGATCCGGCTCCGCACCGGGTCGCGGGGTGGCCGGAGGGGGGCGGCGCGGTGCCCTCCGTCGAACCGCGCCACCCCCGCTTCGGGGCTTGTTCCGCTTGCGGCGGCCGTGGCAGGAGATCGGTGAAACAGGCGGGCTAGAACTCGCCTTCCCACTTGGCCTGCGCCTTGGCGGCCGCTTCGGCGGCGGTCTGCTTGCCGTCGAGCATGAGCTGGATCTCCTCGTCGAACATCCGCATCAGCTCTTCGGCGACCGGGAGGCCGACGAATTCGTTGGCGAGATATCCGGTCTGGAAGATCTCGAACGCCTTGGCGAACAGCTCGTCGGAGGCGACGAAGTCGGGCGTCGCGTGAACGTTGCCCGGGAACGCGTTGGCGATGGACACGAGCCGGCTGTTTACCTCGGTGCTCATCAGGTACGCGACCAGCTTGAAGGCTTCCTCCTTGTGCTCGCTGTTCGCGCTGACCCCGATCCCCCAGGACGCGTAGGGCAGGCCGCGGCGCCCGTCATAGCCGTCGACGGCCGGGAAGTCGGAGATGGTGAAGTTGAGGTCCGGGTTGCGCTCGCGGATGAGGTTTATGTGGGCGAGCGAGCTCACCATCATCGCGACCCGGCCGTTCACGAACTCCTCGACCTTGTCCTGCTCCTTCTTCGCGAAGGTTCCGGGAGAGATGACCCCCGCGTCGTACATCGACTGGATGAACTCGAGGGCGCCCACCACGTCCTCGTTGACGAGATCGGGCTTGCCGTCCTTCATCATGCTCTTGCCGGATGCCCAGACCCAGGACATGACGTCGTTCTGCACGCCGTTCGGGGTCTGGAGCGAGAGCGGCAGCACCCATCCGTACCGGTTCATGGACTCGTCGGTCAGCTTCTTCGCCGCATCGAAGAACTCCGTGCGGTTGCGCGGAAGGTTCTCGACGCCGGCGGCCGCGAACTGGTCGAGGTTCACGAACACCGGATAGATGAACGACGCGACGGGGAACATGTAGCTCGAGCCGCCGAGCTTGATGATCGCCGCGACCTGGCTCGCGTCGAAGCCCGAGGCGGTCATGAGGTCGTCGAGCGGCGCGATCGCGCCCTGCTTGGAGAGGCCGTTCACCCAGGCTCCGTCCAGGCCGACCACGTCGCTCAGGGTGCCGCTCGCGGCGCCGACGACGATCTGGTCGCGGGTGGCGGAGTAAGGCCCGCTCACCAGCTTGACCTTGATTCCCGGGTTCTGCGCCTCGAAGTCGTCCATGATGGCCCGGAACGAGCCGGCCGGCAGCTCCGGAGCCCACCACTGGATGAACTCGATCGTCGTCTCCGCCGACGCCTTCGTCACGCTGAACAGGGATACCGCGAGCGAGGCGAGGACCACGGCGAGGGTTTTCTTGGCTTTCATTTCGTTCACTCCTTCTGTGTGGACGGGTTTGGGGGGGTGACGGCGGACGACGGCGCTGCCGCAGGACGTCGCGGGGGCGGGTCCGGGGGGGACGAATCGTCCGGGGCGTGGGTAAACGGTCGCAGGATCGTGCAGGGCGGTCAACCCCGGGCCCGCCCGGTGACGGCCGGGCGCGGGTACTCTGCGCGGCTCCCCCGGCCGTACCGCCGACGGCCCGTCCCGGTGCGTTTTGCGATAGAATCGGCGGCTTCATGCCGAAGTGGTGGAATCTGGTAGACACGCTGTCTTGAGGGGGCAGTGCCGCGAGGCGTGCCGGTTCGAATCCGGCCTTCGGCACCAACATCGCCACCGGCGATGCCGGCGGGGCGTTCGACACGGTTGAAGGGCCGAGATGCTCGAGCAGAACTACCTTCCGATCCTCATCTTCCTCGTGGTCGCGACCGCGATGGGGGTGGTCCCGCTCACCCTCGGCTGGCTGTTCGGCCCGCGCCGGCCCGACCAGGAGAAGACCTCTCCGTACGAGTGCGGCTTCGAGGCGTTCGAGGACTCGCGCATGAAATTCGACGTGCGCTACTACCTCGTCGCCATCCTCTTCATCATCTTCGACCTCGAGATCGCCTTTCTCTTCCCCTGGGCGGTCGTGCTCGACACGATCGGCATGTTCGGGTTCGTCTCGATGATGATCTTCCTCGGCATTCTCGTGGTCGGGTTCATCTACGAGTGGAAGAAAGGGGCGCTCGAGTGGGAATAGAAGGCGTTCTGGAGGAAGGCTTCGTCACCACGACGGCCGACCGCCTCATCAACTGGGCGCGGACGGGCTCGTTGTGGCCGATGACGTTCGGCCTCGCGTGCTGCGCGGTGGAGATGATGCACGCGGGCGCGGCCCGCTATGACCTCGACCGGTTCGGGGTCATCTTCCGTCCGAGCCCCCGGCAGTCCGACGTCATGATCGTGGCCGGCACCCTCGTCAACAAGATGGCCCCTGCGCTTCGCAAGGTCTACGACCAGATGTCGGAGCCCCGCTGGGTGATCTCGATGGGGTCGTGCGCGAACGGCGGCGGGTATTACCACTACTCGTACTCGGTGGTACGGGGATGCGACCGCATCGTGCCCGTCGACATCTACGTCCCGGGCTGTCCGCCGACCGCCGAGGCGCTGCTGTACGGGGTGCTCCAGCTCCAGAACAAGATCCGGCGAACGAACACCATTGCCCGCTGAAACGTCACCCGCCGCCGCGGCGCCCGAGTCGGGACCGCGAACCGAGCTTGGCGCGCGCCTGCGCGAGCGCCTTGCGGCCGGGTCCGTGCGCGTGCACGAGTCGCCGTGGGGCGAGGTGGTCGCCGAGACCGCGCCCGAACACCTCCTCGCGGTGTGCGGGCGGCTCCGCGACGACCCCGATCTCCGATTCGAGCAGCTCATCGACGTGTGCGGCGTCGACTACTCGACGTACGGCCAGGCCGACTGGGAGACGAGCGAGACGGCCACCACCTCCGGCTTCTCGCGCGGGGCGGGCTACGGCCGTTTCGCGGGCAGCGCCTGGGAAGGCATGCGCTTCGCGGTCGTCTACCAGCTTCTCTCGATCGCCCACAACCGGCGGCTCACCCTCAAGGTGTTCCTCGAGGGCGAGTACCCGCGGCTGCCGTCGGTGATCGAGGTGTGGGCGTCCGCCGATTGGTTCGAGCGCGAGGCGTTCGACCTCTTCGGCATCCTCTTCGAGGGACATCCGGACCTTCGTCGCCTGCTCACCGACTACGGCTTCGTCGGTCATCCCTTCCGCAAGGACTTTCCCCTGAGCGGGCACGTCGAGATGCGCTACGACCCGGAGAAGGGGAGGGTGGTGTACGAGCCGGTGACGGTCGAGGAGCGGATCCTCGTGCCGCGGGTCATCCGGCACGACCAGCGCTACGACCGGGGCACCGCCGCCGGACCGGACGAGGCCTGATTCCGAATGCCGGAGATCCGCAACTTCACCCTCAACTTCGGCCCGCAGCATCCGGCCGCGCACGGGGTGCTGCGACTCGTCCTCGAGATGGACGGGGAGGTCATCGAACGCGCCGATCCGCACATCGGGCTGCTGCACCGCGCCACCGAGAAGCTTGCGGAATCGAAGCCGTTCAACCAGAGCATCGGCTACATGGACCGCCTCGACTACGTGTCCATGATGTGCAACGAGCACGCCTACGTGCTCGCCATCGAACGGCTCCTCGGCATCGAGCCGCCGCCCCGGGCGCGCTGGATCCGCACCATGTTCGACGAGATCACCCGCATCCTGAACCACCTGATGTGGATCGGGGCGCACGGGCTCGACATCGGGGCGATGACCGTCTTCCTCTACGCGTTCCGCGAGCGCGAGGACCTGATGGACTGCTACGAAGCGGTATCCGGCACGAGGATGCACGCCACCTACTACCGCCCGGGCGGGGTGTACCGGGACCTGCCGGAGGAGATGCCGCTCCACCTCGCCTCGGCCGGTCGGGGGAATCGCGAGACCGAGCGCCTCAACCGCGTGCGCGAAGGCTCCCTCCTCGACTTCATCGAGCGTTTCACCGACCGTTTCCCGGGCTGTGTGGACGAGTACGAGACCCTGCTGACGGACAACCGGATCTGGAAGCAGCGCACCGTCGGCATCGGCGTCGTGTCGCCCGAGCGCGCGCTCCAGCTCGGGTTCACGGGAGCGATGCTCAGGGGCTCGGGGGTCGAGTGGGACCTTCGCAAGAAGCAGCCCTACGAGATGTACGGCGAGGTCGATTTCGACATTCCGGTCGGCGTGAACGGCGACTGCTACGACCGCTATCTCGTGCGGGTCGAGGAGATGCGCCAGTCGAACCGGATCGTGCGCCAGTGCCTGGAGTGGCTGCGCGCGAACCCGGGGCCGGTGATGCTCGACGACGCGAAGCTCGTCGCCCCGACCCGCGAGGCGATGAAGGAAGACATGGAGTCCCTCATCCATCACTTCAAGCTCTTCACCGAGGGCTACTGCGTCCCGGAGGGCGAGACCTACGCCGCGGTCGAGGCCCCGAAGGGGGAGTTCGGCATCTACCTCGTCTCGGACGGAGCGAACAAGCCGTACCGGGTCAAGATCCGCGCCCCCGGCTTCGTGCACATCTCGTCGATCAACGAGATGGTGCAGGGCCACATGCTCGCGGACGTGGTCGCCGTCATCGGTACCCAGGACATCGTGTTCGGGGAAGTGGATCGGTGAGCTTGCTCACCGATCAATGGCTTGCACCGGCCGCCGCGGTTGCGGAGCGCGCGTGCGTTGCCGTCGAAGGAGTGGATCGGTGAGCTTGCTCACCGATCAGTGCCTCCCCTCGGCCGCCGTGGTCGCGGTTCCCGCGTGCGTGGCATTCGGAGGAGTGGATCGGTGAGCTCGCTCACCGATCAATGGCTTGCACCGGCCGTCGCGGTTGCGGTTCCCGCGTGCGTTGCCGTCGAAGGAGTGGATCGGTGAGCGTACTTACCGAGCACGTACGCCACGAGATTGACGGGTGGCTCGCGAAGTTTCCGGCCGAAGGCCGGCAGTCGGCCGTTCTCGGGGCGCTTCGGGCGGCGCAGCACGACAACGGCGGCTACCTCACCGTGGATCTCATGGACGGGGTGGCCGAGTACCTCGGGCTCGCGCCCATCACCGTCTACGAGGTCGCGAGCTTCTACTCGATGCTCGAGACCGAGCCGGTGGCGCGGCACAGCGTGTCCATCTGCACCAACATTTCGTGCATGCTCTGCGGGGCGGACGACATCGTCGCCCACGTCGAGGAGCGGTACGGGGTGCGCATCGGCGAATCGACCCCGGACGGGCGGGTCTTCTTCAAGCGCGAGGAGGAGTGTCTCGCCGCGTGTTGCGGGGCGCCGATGATGATGGTCGACCACCGCTACCACGAGAATCTCACCATCGCGAAGGTGGACGAGATCCTGGACGCGCTCGAGTAGCCCGACCCGCGAGCGCCGGCGAGAGAGAGAGCAGGAACGCGTGGCCAACGAAGTGTGTTTCCAGACCCTGCGGTTCGACGAGCCCTGGACCTGGGAGAATTACCGCCGGATCGGCGGCTACGAGGCGTGGAAGCGGATCCTGACCGAACGAATCCCGCCCGCGGACGTGGTCGAGATGGTCAAGGCGTCGGGGCTGCGCGGCCGCGGCGGGGCCGGGTTTCCGGCCGGGCTCAAGTGGAGCTTCATGCCGCGCGAGGCGCCGGGCCAGAACTACGTGGTGTGCAACTCCGACGAGAGCGAGCCCGGCACCTGCAAGGACCGTGACATCCTGCGCTACAACCCCCACGCGGTCATCGAGGGAATGGCCATCGGCGGTTACGCGATGGGGGCGACCGTCGGCTACAACTACATGCGCGGAGAATTCAGCGACGAGCCGTACGCGCGTTTCGAGAGGGCGCTCGCCGAGGCGCGCGAGGCGGGTCTCCTCGGCGCCGACATCCTCGGCACCGGGGTCGATTTCGAGCTCCACTGCGTGCTCGGGGCGGGCGCCTACATCTGCGGCGAGGAGATGGGCCTCCTCGAGTCCCTCGAAGGTAAGAAGGGGATGCCTCGTTTCAAGCCGCCGTTCCCCGCGAACCAGGGGCTCTACGGCCGGCCGACCACCGTCAACAACACCGAGACGTTCGCCTCCGTCCCCGCCATCGTGCGCAACGGTCCCGACTGGTTCCGGGAGCTCGGGGTCGAGAACTCGGGCGGCACCAAGGTGTTCTCCGTCTCGGGACACGTGAACAGCCCGGGGAACTTCGAGATCCCCCTCGGCACCCCCTTCCGCGAGCTGCTCGCGATGGCGGGCGGGGTGCGCGACGGGCGGCGCCTCAAGGCGGTGATTCCGGGCGGCTCTTCGATGCCGGTCCTGCCCGCCGAGATCATGATGGACGTCAACATGGACTACGACTCGATCCGGGCGGCGGGCTCGATGCTCGGCTCGGGGGCGGTCGTCATCATGGACGACACGACGTGCATGGTCCGGATGGCGGAGCGCATCGCGCGCTTTTACTACATGGAGTCCTGCGGGCAGTGCACCCCCTGCCGCGAGGGGACCGGCTGGATGTACCGGGTGATCAGGCGAATCGAGGCAGGCGGCGGGGAGCGCGAGCACCTCGACATGCTGCTCGACGTCGCGAACAACATCGAAGGGCGAACGATCTGCGCCTTCGGCGACGCGGCGGCGTGGCCGGTTCAAGGTTTCATGAAGCACTACCGGCACGAGTTCGAGTACCACATCGAGCACGGCCACTGCATGACCTCCCTTGCGGAGGCCGCGGACTGAGCGGCAGACGGAACATGAGAGAAGACACGGTCACGATCGAGATCGACGGGCGCGCGTGCGAGGTCCGCAAGGGAGCGATGGTCATCGAGGCCGCGGACGCGGCCGGCATCGCGATCCCCCGGTTCTGCTACCACAAGAAGCTCACGGTGGCCGCGAACTGCCGGATGTGCCTGGTGGAGGTCGAGCGCGCGCCGAAGCCGCTCCCCGCCTGCGCGACCCCGGTCATGGACGGCATGAAGGTCTTCACCACGTCCGAGACGGCCCGCGGCGCCCAGCGTTCGGTGATGGAGTTCCTCCTCATCAACCATCCCCTCGACTGCCCCATCTGCGACCAGGGCGGCGAGTGCGAGCTCCAGGACCTCGCCATGGGCTACGGGCGGGGGGTGTCGCGGTTCACGGAGCGCAAGCGAGTGGTGCCGGACAAGAACCTCGGACCCCTCATCGCGACCGACATGACCCGGTGCATCCACTGCACCCGCTGCGTGCGTTTCGGATCGGAGGTCGCGGGGCTCACCGAGCTCGGCGCCACCGGGCGCGGCGAGGACATGCGCATCGGCACGTTCATCGAGCGGAGCGTCGACTCGGAGCTCTCCGGCAACGTCATCGACGTCTGTCCGGTGGGAGCCCTCACCTCGAAGCCCTTCCGCTTCCGCGCTCGGGCCTGGGAGATGGTGCAGCGAGAAGCGATCGCCGCTCACGACGCGGTCGGGTCGAACCTCCACGTGCACGTGCGCCGCGGGCGGGTGATGCGGGTCGTGCCGCGCGAGAACGAGGCGGTGAACGAGGTCTGGCTCTCCGACCGCGACCGGTTCAGCTACGAGGGGCTCTACGCGCCGGACCGGCTCCCCGCGCCGCGGGTGCGCGGCGACGACGGGCAGTGGCGCGAGACCGATTGGGACGTCGCGCTCGACGCGGCGGCGGGGGCGCTGCGCGCCGTCGTCGACGCGGACGGACCGGGCGCGCTCGGCGCGCTCGCGTCGCCCGCCGCGACCACCGAGGAGCACTATCTCCTGCAGGCGCTGGTGCGGGGCCTCGGGGGGACGAACGTCGACCATCGCCTGCGCGAGTCGGATTTCAGCGACCAGGACGAGGCCCCCGCGTGGCCGTGGCTCGGCCTCGCGCTCGCGGACCTCGAGGGGGTGGACGCGGCCCTCCTCGTCGGCAGCAACGTCCGCAAGGAGCAACCCCTGGCGGGCCTTCGCCTGCGCAAGGCGGCGCTCGCGGGGGCGTCCGTCTTCGCCCTGAATCCCGTCGACCATGCGTTCAATTTCGATCTCGCGGGGCGAATCGTGGTCTCGCCCGCCGAGATGGTGGACGAGCTCGCGAGTGTCGCTTCCGCGGCTGCCTCGGTGGCGGCCGCTTCCGGTGCACCGCAGACGCCCGATGCGGGCGGGGAAGGCGCATCGAAGGCCGGCTCGCGCGGTCCGCATCGGGAGATCGCCGCGGCGCTCGCCAATGCCGGGCGCGGGGTGATCCTCCTCGGAAGCGGCGCGCTTGCCCACCCGCACGCCGCGGAGCTGCGGGCGCTCGCCCGCGACCTCGCCC